>ERZ791760.557-NODE-557-length-14586-cov-157.495836_pt1 | contig 14586 bp, 9 predicted proteins | sample MGYA00509950_ERZ791760 | MGnify/ENA primary metagenome ERZ791760 (study PRJEB30046, sample SAMN00792002) | human gut metagenome | study: EMG produced TPA metagenomics assembly of the A metagenome-wide association study of gut microbiota in type 2... | reverse complement strand
TACGCATAGGAAGGAGGTGGCAGACAGATGCCAGGAGCAGATACGGCTGTGATGAAATGACCTAACCTCTTTATGCTTTGGGGATAGGTTATCCCCAGCCCCCAGGCAGTATCTGGTAATGTGTAGTGAGAATATCGTGAGGGATACCCCCAAATCGTGATGGATGATAGATGATTACATAAAACTTATTCACGAATACGGCTGCATCGGGTTACAAATATGGCTGTATCGGGTTACGAATATGGCTGCGTAGGGTTACAAATATGGCTGCATCGGGTTACGAATATGACTGCGTAGGGTTACAAATATGACTGCGTAGGGTTACAAATATGACTGCGTAGGCTAGCGGAGACGTATCTGTAAGCTTATCGAGACGTCTGCATCAGCTAACAGAGACGTCTGAACTCGCAGACTGAACTACTTGAGTTTCTTGACTGAACCACTTGAGTTAGCTGACTGAACCACTTGGGTATTCTTCTTCATGTGCTTGAATGTAACCATAAAACTTTTCAACCATACAGGTCGAAATTGTTTCAGCGGGCGAGAGCCCCCTCAAACTTTTACTTTTATTTATGAATCGTCAGCCCGACGCAGTGAAGCGGAGTGCTGTTTTTATAGCATTATAAATACTTTCCCGGAATCTGCTGCAAGGCAAAATCCTAGGAAGTATAAGCCCCCAGCCTGCTTGCGAAAGTAGGCATGGGAATTTCTTATCTGTTACCTCTAAGATAATATCTTATTTCAATTTTTCTATCTGTTCCTGGGTAAGACCGGAATACTTCATAATCAGATTGAGGTCAACGCCATCAGCAAGCATATTTCTGGCAATATCAAGGGCTTTCTGGTTCATGCCTTTCTCCATACCTTCAGCTATACCTTCACGCTTAGCAGTGTCTACGGAATTCTTGATGTCGCGATATGCCATCTTGCTGAACTCGTACTCCCTCATTTCCTGAGGAGTAAACTTGGCTATCTCGGCTTCCTCGAAGAGACGGTCTAAGCCGAAATCGGTCAGCAAGCTGATGTATCTTTCTTCTACCTGTTTCATACGCTTTATGTTTTTGCCTTGAAGATTATACAGTACTACATGCGAACGGTCGGTTTTAAAGAAAAAATAATGAATATCTGTTAATAAAAGTTTAAGCGCGTCCTGTCTTGGAAAAATTATAGTATATTTGTAGCCGAAAAGACGGGTCGGCGTGACTCGTAGTGATCCATGAGATGACAGAATAAAACAGAAACTCAAAATTAGTAATTATTTAACGAGAAAAACAAGATGAAAAGAACCATTTTAACAGCAGTGTCGCTGCTATTCTTATTCGTATTGCCACCTCATCTTTCTGCCGGGCCACGATCCTGGCAACAGGCGCAGAAAATAGCGGAAAGAATTGGCTGCTGGGCAAAGAATTCGGTAGCGCCTATGACGCCGGGCAACGTATTCCTGAAAATGGGGGATAAGGAAACGGCGGTGCCGCTAAAACTGACCAACTGGGGTGATACCGAGGTGACCAGCATCAGCTATACCTTTTATTATACAGATAAGCAGGTGAGCGAGGGACCTTTCGTGTTGAACTTAGACCAGCCGCTCAAGGATGGAGAAACGCGAGAGGTAAAAATTCCTATCAAACCGGGCCAGAAACTGGGAAAGGAAGAGTTGCTCTTCAATATCACACAGGTGAACGGACAGTATAACGAGGCTTCGGCGGGATATGCCTATCTTACCTGCTGCACGGTCAACAAGATGCCGCACAAGCGGGTACTGGTAGAAGATTATGCGGGAATGTGGTGCTGGCACTGTCCTATCGGACTGGTGGCTACCGATGCCATAGCGCGTATGTATCCCGACGACGTAGTGGCTGTTTCTGTTCATAAAACTGATGATATCAGCAAGGTTGTATCCCGTGGGGTATATGAAGGCTTGATAGACCGCTATGCCGTAACGGTTCCTGCCGTATGGGTGGCACGTGATAACAAGGCTGCCGGTTTTGACATTACCGATGCTTTCAAGATAGAAAAGAGCAAGGTTACCTACATGAACATGGAGGTGGACGCAGAATGGGATGAGAACGGTAATAACATACGTGTGAAAACCCAGGTAGAACCATGCATGTTGCCTGATGAGGGCGAAACGTTTGCCATAGGCTATGTGATGACTGCCAGCGGACTGAGCGACGACAAATGGCGACAGGAGTCGAGTTATTCCGAGTATTCCAGCGACAGTTATAAGGATGCACCCGAAGAGATGAAGTTCTATGCCGATGCAGCCAACTATGTAGAGGGCTGGTCTCAGGTTAAGGGCATGGTGTATAACCATGTAGCGATAGAATCGCAGGGTATGGACAACGGACTGGAGGACTCGAAGATGACCGACTTCCGGGCAGACGAGGTGAAGACGCACTCCACCACTTTTGAGGGTGTAAACAAATACAGCGTGATCCGCGACCGCAGCAAGATAGAGATAGCAGCGGTGCTCTTCAACACCAAGACCGGGAAGATAGAAAATGCTGCCCGCTGCAGTGTGCGCAATCATGGCACTACAGGCATCCGTCCTAACCTTGTTCAGGAGCAGAAAAAACCGGAGGGCATCTATGACATGCAGGGACGCAAGGTGAACGGCAAGCCGACGCCGGGCATCTATATCGTGAATGGCAAGAAAACGGTAATCAGATAATTCTTTTTGACCTGAGATATGATGGATAAGAAATTTTACGCCATAGCCGTATCGGCGATATGTGCTATGAATGTCTATGCCGGACCGGTAGACGTGAACAAGGCGCAGACAATGGCAAGAAAGTTTATCGGAAATCCTGTGAGTGTGGGTCCGTCGGTGGTGCAAAGCCGCGGAACCCGTACTTCAGAACCATCGCTCCACCTCTTCAATAACCAGGATGGTGAAGGCTTCGTCATCGTGGCGGGTGATGACCGGGTAGGCGGGGTACTGGGATATAGCGACAGGGGAAGACTGGATGCTGAAAATATGTCGGCTCCGATGAAAAAACTCCTGGAGCGATATGCACGGGTGGTGGAACTGGTGAAGGTAGACAGCATCAGCGTGACGCCGGTTTATGCCAAACCGCCGAAGGCATCGGTAAAACCGCTCGTCAGTGCGGAGTGGAGTCAGGATTATCCTTATAACTACTATACCCCGCGCAGCAGCACCAGCGGCAAGCCTACCTATACGGGCTGTACCATCACGGCGATGGCACAGGTGCTCTATGCCCACCGCTGGCCTAAGATGAGACCCGAGGGGGTAAACCGGGGTAAGGGTGCCATGGCATACGATTATTATGACTGGGACAACATGCTCGATTCCTACAGCGGAGGAGGGTACAGTGAGGCACAGGGGCAGGCAGTGGGCGTGCTGATGCGCGACTTGGGAAAACTGGCTCATGCTACCTACGGTGTGAACGGAACCCTCTGCGATGAGGCAAAGTTATGGAATACCCTCGAACACGATTACAACTGCAATGTGCGCCAGCTGGAGAAGGACAGACTGCCGGGCGGCGAGTTTCTGCAGGCTATCTACCAGGAACTGTCTCTCGGCTGTCCGGTCTTCATGACGGGCGGCGACCATGCCTTTTTATATGATGGCTACGATGAGAACGGACTGGTGCATGTAAACTGGGGATGGGCTGGTCTGGACAATGGCTATTTCGACATTAATACGGCAGCGACGGCGGGCGGAGGTTACGGCAGCGACGGCTGTTACTACGAAAACCAGATAGCGCTCTTCGTGCATCCGAACGACGGAATGATAGAACCGCTGCAGCCTAAACCGGTGGTGCTGTCGGTGAACAATGACCAGGGACTGCAGTTCCAGGCGAGTGAAGGAATGACGGTGAAGTCGGTTATTCCGGCGCAGATCAAAGGTGTGGGAGCCCGCAATCTGGCTCAGAATGCCGGAGGCGCCTATACCGGACAGATAGGCATCGGACTCTTTACGCAGGACGGAAAGTGTATGCATGTCTTCGGGCAGTCGGGTGTCTTGTCTTGGGCTACCTATTATACCAGCTACAATTTCGAATATGACTGGTGGAAGATGGACCTGAATGAGATAGACGGTCTGGCAGACGGCACCTATACTCTGCGACCTTTGGGCCGCCGACTCCTGGATGCTGACAAGGGCGTTTGGGAAGACTGGAGGCAGATGGTGAATGGCAATTCCGTGCCGATGATTGTAAACCGTGGCGAGGTTACGCTGGTACAGGCAGACAACAAGCCTCACCTGTTGCTTGCGGGAAAACCAGAGGTGCTGGAGCCAGCCTATCAGTACAGCAGCCAGTTGGCAGGCATTCTGCTGAATGTATCTAACCTGAGCCGCTATCAGGCTCGCGGCGAGTTACAGGTGGAACTGGAGGGCACGGGAAATCTGGCGGGTGAAACCTATCAGGTACCGAATGCCTATCTCGTCCACATGGTGGCGCAGCGCATGGATACTACCCAGTGGCTCGTGAGGTTCATGACATCCTATTCGGGCTCTACCGGCTCTCATGAGCTCAAGGCAGGCAAGTATCGCATGAAGCTCCGCTTCAACCACAATATCGAGACGAAGAATCCTGGCGTCTACGAGATTCCTGTGCCGGAAGATTTCCTGCTTGAGGTATATCCTAACAACTACGAAGGCAGGGTGACCGTTACATCGGTGAAACTCCTGGATGAAGCGGGCAGTTATGTGCCTTCCCATTACTTCGACCTGGATCAGAAGCCGCAGCTGGTGCTGGGTATGTCGGGCTATATGAAGTATCTGACGCAGGGCAGCCTGCAGACCCGCATGCGCTACCGTCTGGTCAATGTGGCTACGGGCGAGACTGCGTATACGAGCAGCATCAGCAGAGTGAGCATTCCGCGCAACAATGATACGGATCTTACGGGTTCTACCCGCCATACCGTGAATCTTTCTGAGTTGGCAGAGGGCACCTACGAGATACATGTAGATATAGAGCGTGACGGCATGTGGCTGGACCGCTGGAATGCCAATACGTTGCGCCGCCGCATTACGCTCTACCGCAAGGCGCCGACTACAGGCATCACGAAGCCGGCTCTATCGCAGGGCACGGGCAGTGCAGCCGCTTCTTCATCTTCTGATGCAGTATACGGATTGGATGGCCGCAAACTTACCAAAGTTACCCAGCCGGGCATCTATATCCGGAATGGAAAGAAGGTGGTAATGCGCAAATAATAATTGACAGAATAAACAGGTAATTGATTCAATATTTTTTAAAATTAGACAACATGAAAAGAAAGTTTTTGACGGCATTTTTGTCGATGGTATTGGCTATGATATCAGTATCTTGCCACAGCAGTGAGGAAAGAATAATCAGTTTTGATGATTTGCCGGTGCATGCACAGCAGTTTGTAAAGAAGCATTTTGCCGAGGTTGCCGTGAGCCATGCGGAGAAGGAAAAGGACAACGGCCGGTGGGAGTATGATGTATTGCTCAGCGACGGAACCCAACTGGAGTTTGATGCGAAAGGCGAGTGGACTTCGGTTAACTGCAAGTTCTCTGTGATGCCTGATGGTATCATTCCAGCCAACATTGCAGCAGATATAGCGAAGCGATATCCTAATCAGAAGCCTTACAAGATAGAGAAAGAGTTAGGAGGATATGAAATCGATATCCCTGGTTATGAACTCTATTACAATAAAGCCGGTGTCTTTATCCGTGTAGAAGCCGATTATCATTAATAACAGAAATCCCCCATCCAGCGAAGGCAGGATGGGGGAATTTATTTTGAAAATAAGACAACGCTACGGTTATTTCTGTCTTGGCTTGATTTCGTATGCCGGATTGTTACGGATATCCCAGCGGTCTAACTTTGCACCATTGGTGAGTATCAGTTTCTCCTTCTGGTAGGCTATGATGGTCTGCGAAGGAAGGAGGACGCGGTCATCGGCGGTGAAACAGCGCAACGGATTGGCAAAGTTTCTTGCCTGGAAATCGGCGAGACTGTATTCTGCCAACTGTATCTTGCCGTCCTTCAACATTGATACGAAGAACTTATCCTTGTCGTGGGTCTTTGAAATGGAACGTAGCTTGAACTCCTGAGAACGGGAAACCTTGAGCGGGGCATAATCCTTTTGCTGGATGATGTCTTCTACTTTCCATGAATAGATGGTTCCCGTGCGAGGAATGAAGGCATAGAGCGAATCGCCAATCACCTCCATATCGTAGGATTCTCCCAGCGGCTCATCCTTGCTGCCAATGAAATCGCCACCTGTACTGAGCTTGGCAAATACCTTATTGTTGTTTGCTGCCTCCAGGTTCAGCGCCTCGCGGTCGAAGACCCGGATGTTGGTATACTTTGAGTCGCGCACGAAAACAAGACGAGGGGTTGCGCAAACACAGCCCACCTTCGAAACCATGCTGGCTGGCCAGGAACCTGTGCCCAGGCGGCTGAGATATTTGCCCGTTTTCCTGTCGAAGATCTGTACCTCCTGATTTTCGCCGGCAGCCACAAAGAGATGGTCGCCTTCAGCATAAACATCGCGTGCCAGCGTGCGGTCGCCGTTGCTCATGCTGCGCTTGAATTCCAACGTTTCGGCATCGAAGACATCAACACACTTGCCTGCAAAATTTGCCACATACAACTCTTCGCCATCGTGAAAGAGGTTGGCTGCATCCAGCGGTCTGCCACCTAAATCTTCGGCTGTGCGGGAAAGATGTCCGTCCAGATAGAAATGATCTGCCACCTTGATGGTATCTACCGGTTGCGGTACCACTCTGTCTTCCGTTATCTCACGTATTTCTGTCTTATCGCAGGAAGCTAAAGCCAGCATCATTCCTGCTCCTATCATGATCATATTTTTTCTCATATCGTTTCCTCCTTTATTTTGCATGATCTTTAATCGGGTTCTCTGTGAAATATTTCACCAGTCTGCTCTTTTTATAAAAATCCTCTATGGTCTTCTGCAGTTTGGCATCATCCTTGAAGGTATCATTGATACCACAGTCGCGATACTTAGCATTCTCCTCTTTGTGGAAGCCCAGCAGATTGCGGTCGGTATAAGGGAGATCGCCCTTATGGCTCAGCCACATGTGCAGCTGCCAGATAAATTCCGGCCATCCTACGTTGACGCCTTCCGGTGTTTTGGCTGGATACGTCATATTGCTGTCGTGACTATAGTCCATGCAGTGCATGTGCTCGTGGGTAATTGCTTCCCATCCGCTGAACGAACCATAATGGCCATAGAAGTTCCAGTCGGTAACGGTCCAGATGTAGCCGCCGCCCAATCCACCGTATGCCGGACTAGACTGTCCGAGCACGAAGTTTTTCGGTGCCTTGAATCTTTCCATTTCGCTCTGGTATTTCTCGGCTGTGAACGTTACTTTATTGTTGTCGTAGAGATCGCCGCCCATCACCTTCTTGAAGTTTGCCATCACATGCTTATATTCCGGAGTGGTCATCATATAGGTATAGTTGGTGACAATCACCACCCATTCGCGGGCGTAGATAGGTTTCATTTCACGGTAATTGTACGATTCTCCAACCTCTGGAGTCCACCCGTAGTTGGAGAAACTGCAGGTCCATCTGGCGTCAATCTTCTGGAGCATCTTGAAGTGCTCATCATCGCTCACGAGACGTGCCTTCATCCTGTTAAGGTCGAGATACGGGCAGGTGAAACTCACGAAGTTTCCGTTTTTCTTTTTCCAGATATTCCGTCTGCCAACGAATGATGGCTTGAAGGAGAAGCGGGAGAAGGCGGGAATGGATTTAATGAACGCCACCGGAATGTATTCATCCACTTCCGGGATATACATCTCGAGTGTTACGTTGGAGACTGGTTTTGCCGACCAACTGGTGATGACGAGCGATTCATCCTCAGTAGATTTCCTAACATTGATGAGGTTGTCAGTCTGGAATGTGTAATCCGGTTTGTCTACGATTTCAGTTGATGGGTCAGATAGATTCAGGATGTGTTTAGCCTGTTCTGCCGGCAACTTTTCGAAAACCACCGTATCCTTTTTGAAATCTTTCTGGAACGGTTTTTCAATGTCGTTGTACACGATCTGGTCTTCATAATCGGTGGAGCAGGATGCCATCAGGGTCATCGCTGCCACGAGTGTGGTTCCAGCAGCCAGTGCCGGAATCTTTCGATGTTTTTTCTGCTTCATCATTTTGAGTTTTTACTGTTAAAATACTTACTATGAAAAATTGGATGCAAAGATAAGAATAAATATTGGTTTGTCCAAATAATCATGCTGTTTTTGGGGGCTATTTCTTACATTTTTATAGAAGCAGAGACAAGTTATTTTTATTACGCAAGGAAACTTGCAAAAAACTCTGTTTCTTTTCATAAAAATAAAGTGCCGAATAGGATAAACCCTATCGGCACAATCTTCAATTCAATTAATTAGAATTCTTTTTGGTATGCTATGGTAACAGTTGAATACTCTGATTCATTCAGATTTATAAAACTGACCATAATACTTGTTTTTTTATCTTTAGAAATAAAATTATGCAAATCGGCAAGGCCTCCATTGTTTTTCCCCTTATAGATGTAATGCTGCTTCATCCATGTTAAAACGCTTTCTTTTTTAACTTGCATAAGCATAGATGTTGCACTGAAGTACTGGCCATTCATTATCATATACATGATGGATGGACTATGAGGGTCATTATCATCATCGCTGGCAAAAGCCAACATGTCTTCATCGCTCTTCACATAGCCTGCTTCCTTCATATAAGCTGTGATAGTAGCTTTGTTTGCAGACCAATCAAGAATTGGTTCGATGTATTTACGCCCATTAGGTTCGGAAATAAAATCATAGTAGCTGAACTTACTTGTTGAACCGGTCTTTTGACTTGATGCTGCTGTTCCAACATTACCAGTTACTGAAGCAGCCGAAATTGTATTCTCTGTAGATTTTTCCACTTGCATACCAGAGTCTGCAATGAATCCGCTACCACCATATACATTTCCCATAACATCGCCTAATCCTTTTAAAAGTCCCTTTTTCTCACGGGTTTTGACAACCATATCTACACTGGAATTTACAGATGAGAAAATGTCAACCTCGCCACTATTGACTTTACAAAGAGTTTTTGTATCAGAAACTTCTGTTGCGGTCAATGTTCCAATATTTTTGGCTACTTGCTCTCCAGCTACGTCTTTCATGATGGCAACATCAAACTTCTGTCCCTTTTTAATTCCGTTTGATGCTCCCAGATTAATATATACGGTCAGAGCTTTATCATCTTTAGCATTGTCAATTAATACAATCTTTCCAACCACAGGAAACACCTTTTCCATCATCTTGGTCATGCTTAACTTTACCATCTTACATGCATCAGCAATCGCATCAGCCTCGCCACTCATGCTGTTACCTCTGGTTGTGAACATAAACGAAGTTGAAGATTCCTGCGAATTCGGCTTAATCATAGTAATAACATAGTTAAGGTTTACTTCTGTCAGCGTAAATCTTTCTCCTTTATCTTCTGCAGTTTGGCTGGATACGGCTGGTTTTTGAAGATGACCTTTAAGTAAAGTATACTGCTTGTCAGTGGCTTTACAGTTTTCTGCATCTAAAACGTTAACTCGCATAGTCTTGACTAATGCTCTAATAACATTTTCCCTTAAAGTTCGTATATCACTGTCAGTATAACCGCCTTCTGCAGTAAACTTCTCAACCAATACGTTAGCTTTCTCTTGTGCATGAGTAAATACCATTACCATGAACAACATAGATATACACAAAATAATTCTTTTCATATAATTTTTTAATGAGTTTAATTATTATTTTTCTCTTCTAATTCCTTCTTCCATATTTCAAGAGCCTGGGAGTCATTCTTCGATTTGAAAATCTTATCCATTTCATCTCTATGTTCTTTCATATTGGCATATGAGAAGTATTTTTGTAAACCCCAAATGCCCAATATAACGAATACAAAGATCCAAAATTCGGCAGAACTCCAAGTTAATATTCCATGTTTAGACCCAAAAGCTCTAAATATAAATGTCATGACAATGGCTAAAATAACTATGGTTGCACATCCAAGACCTACTTTCTTGCGTTTGTTGGTTATGTCGTCAAAATAAAAAGGATCAGTATCCCCACAATTAGGACATGTCTGAGCGCTTGAACTGATCTTTTCCTTGCATGTTTTACAGTAAAGAATGTGTCCGTCATTAATTACAGTTGTTCCTTTTGAATCAGAAGTATCTGAAAGAGTTTCTGTTTCATCCAAAGCATATGTAGGTTCATTGCATATAGGACATACCTTTGCATCTGCAGCAATAGATTCTCCACAGGCAGGACCGTTTTTTGTTTCCTTTAAGGGATGAGTTTCATCTAACCATTCCCCACAATGTTTGCATTTCTTCGCAATTGCGAGAATTTCTTCGCCACAATAAGGGCATCTCTTTGTTTTTTCCATAATTTTATATTATTATCATTTTCTGCTGCAAAATTAAATGTTTTTTGTGATATATGGATAGAATAAACCCTAATATAGCATAGGATTTTCCCTATACTCATAATGATAGGATATAGATAAGTAAAGCTAAATAACCTGTTTCCATCGTTTTTCTTAGCTATATCCAGGGCATTCTGGCTCATATCGCGTTATGCCTTTTTATTAGCTTCATACTCCCTCTTTTCCTGTTTCATATGCCATTCGTTTTATGAGTTGCCCAAATTCTCGACAAAATTCAAAGGTAACTGGGTTGCCTTAGCAACTCGTTCGGCAGAAAGTCCCATTGCCAGCAAACGTTGTGCCGTTTCAGTGTTGGCCTCATGTTTGCCTTTCGCCATGCCTATTTCAATACCCTCCGCAAGACCTTCTTGCTTTGCCGTATCAATGGAATTCTTGATGTCTCGATATGCCTTTTTACTGGCTTCATACTCCCTCATTTCCTGCGGAGTAAACTTGGCTATTTCGGCTTCCTCAAAGAGGCGATCGAAGACCTTGTCGCACAGTTCTTTAGGGCGCTGTGTAAGCTTATAGAGATTCTTCAGGGCATAGAGCCACTTCTCGTAGAGCGTATCCAGTTCTTCCAGGGGCTTGTTGAACTTGGCTATCTCTACATAGATAAATTCCAACTTATCGTAGAAAATCTTGTGGGTAGCGGTATCGCACAACTGTACATGATGGCGGATTTTCTCCTTGTCGAAGGCATCCTCGTTCATGTTAAAGTTGAGCAGCGCTACGGTATAGACATGATTGAGTTTGAAATCCCAGTCACTCCCCTTGGGTGCCTGCTCGCGAATCGGGAAAGTAGAGTAGAAAAGGGAGCGGTCCTTGAAATATGTCTGGTAGGCATTCTGCATTTCAACGATGAACTTCTCGCCGTTTTCGCCCTCACAATAGACATCGAAGATGGCTTTGCGGTCGGTATAGACATCTCCCACGTGCTCTGGGTTCAGATACGACACGTCCTTCACAACCTGTTTGCCATTAAACAAACTGTTGAGGAAGCAAATGAGCAAATCCTTGTTCATTGCTGTTCCAAAAATTCGCTTGAAACCGAAATCGGTCAGCAAGCTGATGTATCTTTCTTCTACCTGTTTCATACGCTATACCATATTATCACTTATTTGTTCCGAGATATTCGGCTTTCTCCTAAGTCTGCTGCAAAGTTAAGACTTTTATTCGTAATAAGCAAGAAAATTGGAAGAAACTTTTATTTTATAAACACACGAATATTTGGAAAAATCTCTGTATTTTTCAAAGAAAAGTTGTATATTTGCAGAAAACTTTCTGGATGATGGCAAAGTGTAGCTAATCAGATATTTCCAGAAGGTGGCGTAATTAACTCAATATCAAACATAAAGACCTGAAGAAATGAAAAAGAATGAAGAAAGAAGAAAATGGAAGGGACTGAAAAACGGGTTCCTGTTGGTGGGATTCATAGCCCTGCTGATAGCCAGTTCGCAAACTGTTCGTGCCGAGGAAATCAATTGGCTGAAGGCGGCGGAGATAGCTAAGAGATATGTCACTCTGCCGCAAGATACCGGTATGAAAGCAAAGGAGAAGGGCAGGAAAAACAAGACCGGTTCACCTTATTATATATATAATGATGCGAGGGGACAGGGATTCGTTATCGTATCTGGTGATGACCAGATGGGAGAAGTGCTGGGATACGGCAAAGAAGGCAGTCTCGATACGCTCAATGCCAATCCCTGCGTAAAACTGCGGCTTTCGGGATACCGACAGACTTTCGAGGTGCTGAAAGAAGGAAAGGTGAAGGTGCAAAGCCATACACGCACCGGACTTTACTCTAAAACCGTAGTGCCGATGCTGAAAAGCAAATGGGGACAGTCGTATCCGTTTAATGCTAAAACGGGATATGATTACAGCGGCTGTGTGGCTACGGCTGTGGCTCAGATGATGTATTATCATCAGTGGCCGGCTCAGGGACAGGGAAAAAACGAATATGTGGTAACCTACTACCAGGCAAAGAAAAGTGCGGATTTCAGTCAGTCGCATTACGACTGGGCCAACATGTTGCCAGACTACCGCTATCCGGTTCAGGCTACTCCTGCACAGATAGATGCCGTAGCCTTACTGATGAACGATGTGGGTGTGGCTTCTTTCATGCAATATACGCCCAGCGCAAGTGGAACCCAGGGAGTCTTCGCCTATCAGGCGCTGCAGAAGCATTTCGATTATTCGGCAGCCTACGTTACGAAAGCTGTAGAAGGACCGGGGAGGTTTGCAGAAATCCTGAGACAGGAACTGCTCAACGGATGTCCGGTTTATCTGGAAGGCAGACCAGCCGGTTCGGCTTCCGGTCATGCCTGGGTAACTGATGGTTTCGATGAAAACGGCCTCTTCCACATGAACTTCGGCTGGGAGGGACAGGGCGATGCCTATTATTCGCTCACCAATCTCAATGTTTCGCAGACCGGAAGTGAGTTTCAGGGCAAACCGCTTGCCTTTAACCGTGCCATTACCGCCATATTAGCTCATCCCAACAACGGGAAATATCCCGAAATAGAGCGCGGACTGCTGGAAACTTCGCCGCAGCTGATGTTCAACGAGGGTGGTTCTCTCAGCCTGAAAGAGGCGTCAGGAAAGTTATTCGGCCCTTCACAGCCGGTAACTGTCGAGATGAATTCCTTCGTCAACAGAGGCAAGCCTTTCAGGGGTGATATCGGCGTTGCCGTTTATGATGAAGCAGGGAATCTCAAGCAGGTGGCTTATTCTGATGATCATCAGCAGGGAGGCTTTACGGAAAGACTTTATGGCGGAGAGCAGAAGGGATGGATGGGAACTGATTATCTTATCAATCAGGCTCAGAAAATCAGTCTCAGTCTTGCCGGTCTTGAAAACGGCTATTACCGTATCATCGCTATATGTGCAGCCCGGAAGGATGATGGTTCATGGGATGATTTCCTGCCGATGAAGAAGGCACCTGTTATCGAGGTGGAACTGAAAGACGGTGCCGGCCGCATCTCTGAAATCTGTTCGGAAGATGCCCGCTTCCAACTGATGGGGCAGCCAAGACTTGACGGCAAAGCTGAACAGGGCAGCAAGGTACGTGCCTTCTTCACTATCAAGAACCTCAATGGTGTGCCGCGCGACTGTTACCTGAGAGTGAAACTGCTGGATGAGAACCAGGAGGTTGTGCTGAGTACACGTGTGGACCAGCTGACCGAAATAGATGGTTTCAGCGAGACCGAAATCCCGATTCTTCTTTCGGTTCCTGCCCAGCTTGTTCCGGGATATTATCAGGTAAAACTGGAGATTACTTCGGATGAAGCCGAAACCCAGGATTGTCCGGTCAACGGAATCCACGATCAGGATGCAGCCTATATAGAGGTGGTAAAGGGAGAGGAGAAACCGCTGATGGCAAAAGCTGAAGTCTTTCTGGCTGATGATTCGCACGGGAAGATAGAAACCGGAAGCGTCGATGTATCGAAGGTATCTCTCTTCAAGATGGGTGTTTCGTTGCGTACGACAGAAGACCGCAGTTACGAGGGGCATGTTTCCCTTATTTCTGAAGATGTAGATACTAAGGAAAAAATAGAGGTAAAGGGTATCAGCGATGAGGTAACCGTCTCATCAGCTTTCGAAGTGCCGCTTTACAGCTACTGGCTGCGCAAGAATAATCTGCCTTGGACCAACGGTCATACCTATCTGTTCAGGGTGATGGGCGAGATAGGAGGAAAGAAAGTGGAACTGAAGAATCCGCAGGAACCTTCTTATTTTCTCAAGCGAAAGGGCGATATCCTTATTCTCTATCAGGATATAGCTACAGGAAAAGAAAATGCTACCATCTCTGATACTGAAACCGATATCTGTCGCGAGGGACATCAACTCTTGGTTTCGGGCAAGGACGTGAGAAAGATTAAACTGTATCATGCGGGAGGAAACCTGCTCAGACAGGCATCTGGTACGGATGGAAAAACAGTCAGTCTCTCTTTACAGGGTATCAGCCAAGGCGTTTATCTGTTGCGGGTAGAAACCGGTATGCAAAGCAAGACATATAAACTGCTGCTTTAAACGGATGTTCCTGTTTCGGAAACAGAACAGGTTATCCGATGTAAGTATAAAAAGAAAGCTCAGGGCTAACTGCCCTGAGCTTTCTTCATATCATGATTTCTGTATCATTTACTTCTGGCATTCCTTGCAAGGAGTCCAA
>ERZ791760.551-NODE-551-length-14771-cov-189.669407_pt1 | contig 14771 bp, 12 predicted proteins | sample MGYA00509950_ERZ791760 | MGnify/ENA primary metagenome ERZ791760 (study PRJEB30046, sample SAMN00792002) | human gut metagenome | study: EMG produced TPA metagenomics assembly of the A metagenome-wide association study of gut microbiota in type 2... | reverse complement strand
CGTGCGCTATCAGGAAACTGAGCGTATAGCATTGGGCTATCTTGCGCAGCGTCTTTCCGTCTGCTCCGATGGCATCCGTAATGGCTGTCCAGTCGTCCTTTTCCTGCGTTACGAGCTTCAGAGCCTCAGCCTTGTCACCCAACTGCTTCACGGCTTCCTGATGGTTCTGCATCCTGACGTTGGCAGCAATCAGTTCGTTGCGCTGGCTTCTCTCCTGATACTCCTGCTGAATGGCTAGGAGAGCATCACGGCTTTGGGCAGGCTGATGTTCCAAGTGCTGCTGATGCGCCTTTTCTGCGCTCTGGTAAAGGGCGGTAGTTGAAGCCACGGCTTTCTCCTTTTCGTCCTTTTCCCGTCGGATAGCATTCCAGTCTTCGGCAGAGTGAAGCATCTCCCGGATGGTATTTCGGTCGATAAGGCTTGGTTCGATACTTCTTTCCTCGATGACTTCCTCTTCGGAGTCTTTTTCTTCGATGCTCTTTTCTTCAAGCTGCTTGTTATATTCCTCAATCCAAAGGTCGAGTTCCTTTTCCTTCGCCAGCAGATTCTCTTTCATCGTTTTGTTCTGAGACTGCATGGTTTGATGTGAACCTTTACTGTTGGCGAGTTCCGCCTTCAGTTTGTTAATATTCTCGTTCTGGTTATCTGCTGCTTTCGTAGCCTCATCCTTTGCTGCTGTCAGTCTTTGTTCAGCAGCATCAGGTTCTTCTCCATTCAGAATCTGCTTGTATTTCTCCTGCCATTCCTCCATTTCCTTCTTGGCGCTATTCCATGCCTGAAGGGCTTTCCCGTAAGCCTCTTCCTTGCTCTTTTGCTGTGAAGTGAGGTTGAAGGTAAGTACTTTCTGTTCAGCTAGTTTTGTTGCGCAGGTTGAAGTAGTTTCCTGGACTTCATTCAGTATTGTAGAAGCCTTGCTTTCATACTCAGCTTCATCCTTTACAGCCTTATCCTTGAGTTGGGTCAGCCGTTCTATCTCTTTCTGAATCTTGTTAAAGAGGCTCAGTTTGCTGCTCGCATCCTTCGCCTTGTTCTCATAGATAGGCAAGAGCGATTTCAGTTCTGCCTCCGCCTTCGGAATCTTTGGATACTGGGCGATGAGTGCCTTCCATTCCTCTTCGTAAGTTGCGATTTCTACCGACAGCTTTTCCTGTTGTTTCTGGAGCGTCTGTACTTCGCCGTCGTTCTGTTTTCTTTCGCCGGAAAGATCCTTCTCCTCTTTCTGCTGCAGTTTCAGCAGATTCTCCTTGGCTTTCAGAAGTTGCGAGAGTTCTGTGGTGGCTTCCTCAAACTGTCTGTTGTCGGTATGATAAGGATGGGTCGTGCTGCCGCAAAGCGGACAAGGTTTGCCTTCGGTCAGGTTGGCACGATGAATCTCCCATTTCTCACTCACCATGAGGGTATAGGCATTTCTCAGCGTCAGGGTCTCTTGGGTCAGCGCCTCGATGGTCAACTTGCCCAGGGCTTCATCTATCTCTGCGTTTCTTTTGCCCAAGAGCTGAATCCGCTCCTCATTCTTCTGCTTTTCTGTTGTGGCAGTATCGAGATGAGCCACAACCTTGATGGCTTGCTGGACATCCTGCAGTTTCTTTTCAGCTGCCGATTTATGGCTCTGCAGCTCCTCTATGTTCTGTCCGGCAGTCTTATTTCTTTCCGTCTCCCAAGCCTGTTCAGCGGCTTGCGTCGCTTCGTGCAGAACCAGTTTCTGCTTGGCAATCTCTTCCTTTGTCGTTTTGAGGGCAAGGTTTGCTTTTTCCGTTTCAGCTTCCCATTTTTGGATGTTTTGGGCGTTCTCCTCCACGTCTTTTTGGGCAGTTAGATTCTCTTTCTTTGCCAACTCCAATGCCTCTTTCTTTTCTTTCAGATTCGGCATTGCCGCTTCCATTTTTGTTTTCAGCGCCCTTGCTTCTGCGATGACCGGCAGCGCCTTTTCCAGCTGTTCCTGTGCCTTGCCGACTGCTTCCTTCAGACTGGCGAGAGTTTTCTCGCTTTCGCTGATGGCAGACTCTTGACTTTTGATATTTCCTTCCGCTTTCAGAATGTTTTCTTCCTGCTCGTGGATGCTTTGCGTCTGTCGCTCTACTTCCTGTAGCTGGTTGACGGCAGGCTGTACTTCATCGTGCAACTGCAGACGGAGAATCTGGGCTTGCATCGCTTTAATGGCATCTGCTGCTTGCTCCATATCTGTCTGGCAGATAGTGATTTGATGTATTTGCTTATCGTTTTCCTCAAACCATTGCAGGTCTTTCGAGATGGCTTGCAACTGGCTGTCGAGTTCCTTCTCAGCTTTTACCAACCGGGCGATTTCCTCCTTCAGATGGGCGAGTTCTTCATCGTTCAGCAGGTTCTGTTTTACGGCTTCCACCGATGCAGCCATCTGGTTGTAGGCATCCGTCGCCTGGTCTTTCGCTTTCTTGATTTCTGTAGCGATGTTCGTATAAGTTTCCTCACATCCGATGAGTTTTTCCAGGAGTTCGTACCGCTCGTTTTCCTTTGCCGTCAGGAAGTTGGCAAACGAGCCTTGGGCGATGAGCACGGTACGGAGAAACTGGTCATAGTCGAGTCCGATGATGTTCGGCAGCTCGTTCCAGTCGGCAGCTTCCTCTGTTACCTCTTCTCCGTTTCTCGTGATTTTATAAAGCGCAGTCTTGGCGTTCTCGTAGCGCACTCTCTGGAATCTGACGTGCCATTCTGCGCGGTAGATGCTGCCGTTGTTGGCAAGGAAGGTGAGTTTGCTGTAGCCCTCTTTCTTGCCACGTGTCAGGATGTTTCTACTGTCGGTAGGAGCCAGACGGTTGTTTTCGCTGGCATCGGCAGCCCCGAAAATCTCGATGTTCTGGTTCTTGTCTCCTTTCTTCCTGGGATAGCGAGGGGCGCGGTTGTAGAGGGCAAGGCAGATGGCATCGAGTAGGGTGGATTTGCCACTTCCCGTCGGACCTACGATGCTGAAGATGGTACTCTCGCCTAAGGCACCTTCTTCAAAGTTGATGACCTCGCCTCCCTGTTTGTCAAGCGAAGCGAGGTTGAGTATTTCGAGTTGTAGAAATTTCATAATGATGATGTCGTTAATAAATCGGATAACATTTTCTCCTGTCTTTCGTTCATCGGAGCGTTGTGTCTGATGGCGAAGGCTTCCTTCAGCGTATCGAGCGGTGGACGGTTGATGATGTCTTCTATGCTGGTGATGTGCTGGGAACCCTGTATGGTGGAGAGGTCCAGTTGCGGGATGATGCGCTGGATTTTGCAGAGCACGGCATCCTTTTCGTTGACGAGTTTCTCCAGTTCCTTGATGTCATCGCTGGTCAGTTTCTCCTGTTTCACCTTCAGCATCACGTAGTCGAAGTGGTCGCTCAGTTCGCCGTCAGTTCTCTCTGAAAGTTCTGAATTGATGAGCTTCTGCCATTTCTTGAAGGTCAGTTCTTCCTCATCTTCGGGCAGGATGCGGAGGGTGTGCTGAGGCTTGTATTCCAGGAAATCTACTTTCCATTCCTTGCTCTTGCCGGTTTCCTTTCCTTCATCCTCTTCTCCGTGTTCTATGGTGATGAGGTCGATGCCGTGGGTGTAGTCTTTCTCGGCAAACGACATCGGGAGGATACTTCCCGTATATCTTGCCCAGTCGGTGTTCCAGATATGTTGCCGTTTGTGGATGTGTCCGCAAGTCATATAGTCGGGATGTTCGTTCCATCCTTCCAGGTCCACTTCCTCCTGTCCGCCGATAATAATCTTCTCGCTCGCATCCTTCTTGGCGATATCCGAACCCTTGGCGTACATGTGTGCCATCATGATGCACTTCCTGCCGGGATATTTCTTTCGAGCCTCAGCCGTCAGTTCTCTCAGAAAGTCGTTGACTCCCTGCGAGTAACTGGCGTTCTGCACCACATCGCTTCTTAGGAAAGGTACGGCGAGGATGATGACTTCTTCTCCTGCCTCGTTGGTTACGGGGATGATGAGGTCATCGAAGGAATAGATCCAATGTCCGCCGGTTTTAGCATCGTCCTTGCTTTCTCCCTGCTGCCAGATTTTCCTTACGTTTCCTCTTATTTCCACGTGGTATCGGGTGAGCAGCGGACGGGGAGCCTCCAGTCGGCTGGCGGAATCGTGGTTGCCGGCGGTAATGATGACCTGCATGTTCGGGCACAGTTGGGTAGCATCGGCAAGAAACTCGTAATAAACGGTCTGTGACGCTGCCGATGGATTTCCGTTATCAAAGATGTCTCCTGCGATGAGGAGAGCATCGGGCTTTTGTCCAGCTATCTGTTCCAGGAGCCATTTCAGGAAATGCTTGTGTTCCGGCAGACGGTCGTTGCCGTGAAACAGGTTGCCCAGGTGCCAGTCGCTGGTTGCTAATATCTTCATACTCATAAGAATGTCTAATCTTAGTCTTTTGCTTTGTCTTTGGCTTACAATCCTTTGGCCTTTGGTTTGCAATCCTTTGACCTTTGGCTTGCAATCCTTTGACCTTTGGTTTGCAATCTGACTACAAAGTTAACACAATTATTTGGGATACGCAAAGAAATAAGCTCAAAAAACGAAGAATTATGGCCGGAAAAGTAAAGATATTCAGGAAAAGTCTTGTTTTATATCTGATAAAGTTGTATCTTTGCAAGGTAGAAATCTTCGTTCATAAACATTGAATGTCCGTTCAGTGTCTTTGAACGGCGGTTCATAGACTTTGAATGTCGGTTCAATGTCTATGAACGGAGATTTCTCCTAGGATTAAATACTTTTCTTCCTAGGTTTGTGGTCTTTTCTTCTTAAGTATAACAATAAATACTATAGGATGTAAAGGCTGTTGCAATTAGAAATACTAATAAACTAAAGTAGGAAAGGAAACTGATATGGCTAAGTACAAATTGCAGGAAATGGGGGATATGCGCTATGATGGCAAGCGCAGAGTTTATCCCAAGATGGTGACCAACCGTACACTATCCCGAAAAGAGTTCGTCAAGATGATGCAGAACTACCATCGCGGTATTTCGGAAAGTACCACGGAGGCTGTATTGACCGATGTGGTTGATATGCTGACAGATATGCTCTCCATGGGGTACAACGTGAATCTGGAAGGTTTCGGCACCTTCTCCCTCTCCCTCGCTTTCGAGGATGAGAAGCCTAGGGAAATTCTGAATCCAGATGATAAGATGACGTACCGCAAGGTGGGCGTGAAGGACATCAACTTCAAGGCGTCTCCTGAGTTTGTCAAGGATGTGAAGCGTGAAACCGACCGTGACCTGGAGCGTGATATGGGTGGTGTAAAGGTTATCCGTAAGCAGCTCTATTCCAAGGAAGAGCGCATCGCCCGTGCCCTGGAGGTGATAGAGAAGAACGGAGTCCTCACCCTAGGCGATTATGCCTCCATCAACAACCTGAGCCGTACTGCTGCCTCTATGGAACTGAAGGAGCTGACAAATGACCAGACTTCGCCGATAGATTCATTAGGTCGTGGCAGCCATAAGGTTTGGGTGAAGAGGAAAGAATAAATTAAAATGAGTTTTTATACTATTTTATTGTGATTTGCAAGAAAATCGGAAAGTTTCTTGCAAATCACAATTCTTTTTCGTACTTTTGCGGTATTATTAAAATGATAGTGTTATGGATGCACCATTATATGGAATTCTGATTTGCAGAAAGTGGATGTAAACGATTTGTTGAAAAAAAATGTATCAAAGAATGATGGACGATGTATTGAAACAGATAGAGGCTGGCGAGGTGTCGGGGGTGCAGTTCAAGGAACGCATTCTCGACAAATATGATATTGCCTGTGAGTTAGTGGCGTTCAGTAATTCACATGGTGGCAAATTGGTAGTTGGTATAAAGGATAAAACTGGAGAGATCAATGCTTTGTCGTATTCTGAGGTACAAGAAACAACCAACTTGTTGAGTGACATTGCTTCAGAAAACGTAGTGCCATCCATTCTGATAAAGATTGATACTATAGAAGTTGAGGATGGCAACTTAGTTATTGCTACTGTGAAGGAAGGACTTAACAAGCCTTATCATGACAATAAGGGAATCGTATGGGTGAAGAATGGTGCCGATAAGCGTAAAGTGTTCGATAATGCTGAACTTGCAGAAATGATGACCGACTGCGGTAGTTTTGCTCCAGACGAGGCTGGTGTTAGGGATGCAACTGTCAACGACCTTGATGCAACGACTATCAAGCAGTTTCTTGGCAACCGTTTTGAAAGAGTTTTGGAAAAGAAAGGCTTGACAGGTGACGCTTATAATGAAGCATCACTTGATATGATATGCTCTGCCATAGCTAAGGGACATGACTGTGAGAAGATACTTCGCAATCTGCGATTTATTCGTCCCGATGGTACACTGACTGTTGCTGCCATGCTTCTGTTTGGCAAATACACCCAACGCTGGATGCCAATGATGACAGCCAAGTGTATCTGTTTTGCTGGCAACAGTGTCGGCAGCAAGGTGTTCCGTGACAAGGTGAATGATGCTGATATGGAGGGAAATCTGCTTCATCAGTATGACACTATCATGGATTTCTTCACTCGTAATCTGCATAATGTGCAGGTGGAAGATGAATTTAACAGCATGGGTAAGTTGGAAATACCTTATACCAGTTTAGTCGAGTTTACTGTAAACAGCCTTGTGCATCGCTCGTTGAACATGAAAGCCCCTGTTCGCATTTTCATATTCGACAATCGTGTTGAGATTCATAGTCCTGGTGCATTGCCTAACGGACTCACTATTGATGACATAAAGGCAGGAACTTCCATGCCTCGCAATATGTTCCTTTTTAACAATGCTATATACTTGCTGCCATACACTGGTGTTGGTAGCGGCATCACTCGTGCACTTGACGAAAATATCAAGGTCACGTTTATGAATAATGACAAGTCACAGGAATTTGTGATTACAGTTTGGAGAGAAGAAAGTAACGAAGTCGAGGAAAAAAGTAACCAAGTTGAACCAAAAAGTAACCAAGTCGAAGACTTAGACACTCGACTTAGACACTCTGACACCGACTTAGATACTTTTGAGAGCGACTTAGATACTCGACTTAGACACTCTGATACCGACTTAGACACTTCTGATACCGACTTAGACACTCGACTTAGACACTCTGACACTAAAAAAGTGTCATTGTCTAACAAGCAAAGGGACATAGTCAATTTCTGTTCAGTTCCTCGAACCACCAAAGAGATACTTGACAGAATTGGAGTCAGCATGCATTCAAAGAACCGTGAGCGTTACATCACCTCCCTTGTTGCTGCAGGATATTTGCAGATGACTAATCCGGATAATCCTACGGCAAGCAACCAGAAATACAAGAAAGTAAACATAAGATAAGAAAACTATGGATTCATTATTTCTACTTCAGTTTGCATGTTTCATCTTCATGCTCGTCAATGCCTTCTTCGTGGCACTCTCTCATCTGCATGTAAGATGGGAGAGCAAGCGGTATGAGCGTTCACGATGGATGATTGTTGTCGCCTTAATAGGATTGGCGATACAATATGCCGTGCAGATGCTTTTTGGATTCCGTGCTATGCACGATAATTTAGGGGCGGTCATCAACATAGTCACTCGCACTTCACGGGAAAACGATAAGGGTCTATATGCCACGATGAACGGGTGGCATATAGACCCTTTTTGTTGTATCGGGGATGCCGAAGGATGATACCATGCGGTCTGATGGGGCACTGCATGTCTAGAGTTTCAACTGCTTGATTTCCTCTGCCGTCAGTCCCGTCATATCCATGACCATTGCTTCATCCATACCTTGTGCCAGCATCTTTCTGGCAATCTCAAGGCTTCGCAGGTTCATACCTTTCTCTATACCTTTCTCTATGCCTTTCTGATATCTGTCATCCATAAGGGTTCTTTCTACGCTTACCGAATCCCAGAATTTGTCATAGGCACGGAGTTCGGCATCTGTGAAACCGGAAATCTCCAGCTCCTCTACGGCTTTCCCTATCTCCGGGTCATTGAGCAGGTCGGAAGGAATCTCCTTCGTGTTGGAATTGATTTCCGTGAGGAAACGGAGCCACAAGACCATCATGCGCTTGTCGGCGATGGAATGAGGAGTGAACTTAGGGAGTTCTATGAAGGTGAAATGCAAGCCCTCGATAACCTTATTGCTGTCCTTATCATGCACGATGCGGTAGTTGTGGATAAAATCCGGAGTATCATGCGCAAAGATATCATTTATCAGGTTGAGAGAATACACGGGTTGCAATTCGCTGTATTTACCGCCCTTTTTAGCCTGACTCACATAGAGTTTGGATGCATTGAACAGTACTCGCTGCTGGAATGCGTCAGACCATTCCATCTGCATTTCCACGCAGAACTTCCTGCCTCTGACGTCGGTGCAGAGTACATCCACTATGGTGTTCTTGCCCCCTTCGAGCTGGGGCACAAGTTCTGTAGGCAGATACTTTATCTCGTGTATCTGCTCTTCTTCGCTGAGTGGCAGGAGGGCGTTCAGAAGACTGATCAGTCTTTTAGGATGATTGCCGAATATCTTCTTGAACGTAAGGTCTGCCTTAGGATCTAAGTACTTCATAACCATCTGTTTTAAAATTCGCTACCGCAAAGTTACGGTTTTATTTTCATATCTGCAAGAGATTTCAGAGAAAAGTTGCAGAAACTTTCAGCCCGTTCCTTTATAGTTTTCTTTTGAATTGTCTGATCAGATATCTAGGGCTTCTTCTCATATCCCATAAATCTACGAAAATGACGAGGTCGTTGGCTTCGTCGTAGCGATAGATAATCTTCCAATTCTCCTTGATAATCGCACTATGGTAAGGGCGGTGGAATCGCTTAAGCAATGGCTCTTTGGGTGAAGAAAGAGGATGTTTGCAAAGTCTGTTTATTATTGCTTGCAAGCTTTCATCAAATCTTTGAACGCAAAGTCGACCAAAGTTTTGATAACTATAGTCGGTTGTTTCTTTATAAATTTGAAGAAAGCTATTGCGTAGTGTTACTTTAGCCATGTTCGTTCTTCGTTTAGTTTATTGAAAAACTCTTCTACACTATAGCTAATGCCTGTCCTTTCATACTCCGCCTCAATAGCTTCAATCCTAGCCATGGCTTCTTCTTCATTAGCCGGATGCCAGCCAACAGGAATCTTATTCCAGTCAATATCTTCTTCTGCACATTCATCCTCGGGAAGTGCTATGACGGCATTTCCGTGATAGGCTGGTGCAGGCTCTGCTGCGAAAGCTGCATCTTTCTGCTCTTCTGGCAATGTATATCTTTTCTCTTTCATAAGCTTGCGTATTTTATCTGCTGCAAATTTACGATTATTATCTGAATCATGCAAGAAAAATGGGAGAAAAGTTTTTAAAGTATCTTATAATCAAGGTTTTTGCTCTTTATTGGGCTTGGGGACGGTTCTGAAATAAAAGTCACAATATCCGGCGGATGGTGCTGAGTATTGTGACTTAACTTTTTTATTATACAAATAATAATCATTACTAAATAATCATTACTAAATAATCATTAAATATTAGTGGTGCTTCAAATCGCAGGCAGCTTGCTCGTAATCGATGAGATGATCGATGGTAGGGTGGTCGCCGCAGATTTCGCAGGATGCACGCTTCTTTACCTTGATGTTGCGGAAGTTCATCGTCTTGGCATCAAAGGTGAGCAATCGGTCGGTGAGCAGTTCGCCCACACCGAGGAAGTACTTCAACGCCTCGGCAGCCTGGATGGTTCCGAGCATACCAGCGATGGCACCAAGGACTCCTGCCTGGCTACTGGTAGGAACAGCGCCTGCTGGAGGTGGCTCCTTGAAGAAACAACGGTAACAAGCCGTGCCTGGCAGATGGGTGAAGGTCTGCCCCTGGAATCTCAGGATGCCGCCATGCGAGAATGCCTTGCCCAGTCGCACACAGGCATCATTGATGAGGAACTTCACCGGGAAGTTATCGGTGCAATCGATGATGAAATCCCATGGCTTGATGATTTCCTCGGCATTGTCTGAGGCGAGGAAAGTATGATATGTTGTCACCTCTACATCAGGATTGATGGCAATCATCTTCTCCTTGGCGCTTTCCACCTTAGGGGTGTTCAAGTCCTTGGTCTGGTGAATGACTTGTCGTTGCAGGTTGCTGAGGTCAACCACATCGGCATCCACGATACCGATATGTCCCACGCCAGCCGCAGCGAGGTAGAGGGCAACTGGGGAACCCAATCCTCCGGCACCCACGATGAGTACCTTGGCATTGAGGAGCTTTTCCTGCCCCTCGAGACCTACATCCTGAAGGAGGATGTGGCGACTGTATCTCTCAATCTGTTCTTCTGTTAAATCTATCATCTTGTTTCTGATTTCTTTTATGGATGAATACTAGACTTATTATATGCGTCAACGATACAAAAAACGTACATTAACGACCGGCGTAATCTTATATATAAAAACTGCCTAATAAGCCTTTTATTGTACTACTTGTTTACTTTTTTACCTTTTAAATAGTTTCTTCTTGAGCCAAGCTCTCACTGGCTCATCATACAGTTTGAGCAGAGCCCAGGCGATGCTGATGGAGATGATGCACATGCCGATATTGAGCACCATGTGATGCCATACGGGCGCATCTTGATGATGAGCCGCCCATGTCATCTGCACATACATCAGCGGATAGTGGGTGATATAGAGTGGATAGGAGAGATTGCCCAGCGTCTCGCACCATCTTGCGCTGCGCTTATCGGTAGTCTTGCTGCCGGCACCTATCAGCACGATAATCGGGAACATCACCACGATGGCGAAGAGCTGATAAATGCCATCTGCCAATCCATCCTTGCCGCCCACCTGAGGCATCGCAAAGAGTATGACGAGCAGCAATGATGCCCACCAGAATCCACCTCTCATACCCAGCGGACTGCCGCTTGGATTCGCCTCCGTCATGTGCTTAGGCAAAATGCGAGAGATGAGCAATCCGCAGAGGAAAGGGTAGAGCAATCGCCCGAAACCGATGTACAGCTGCTCGGCGTTGAGGCTCCATCCACCTATCACGTTATATTTCGGCTCGGCGAAGAGCCCGAACACATCCCATCCCAAGGTCATGTCCATCGTAAAGAAGATGCTAGCCACGCAGAGCACCCCGATGGCGATGGTAGGCAATCTGCGGAGCAAGAAGGCATAGAGGATATTGCCGATATATTCGAAAGTCAACGACCAGTTGGCACCATTGAATGAATTCGTCTCGCCCCATCCACGGATATCCAACCCCGGCGAGGCAGGAATCATCAGCAGAGCCATCACGAAGCAGAGCCCAAACTTCCAAGGCTCCACGTTGCCCAGCAGCGGCCAGATGCCATCCTCGGCAAAGAAATAGAAGCAAGCTCCCACCACGGTGCCAGCCACCACCATCGGGTGCAGACGGATGAGTCGACGCTTGAAGAAGTTCCAGTAACTCATCTTGCCCCATCTGTCGTCGTAGGCATAGCCGATGACGAAGCCCGAGAGCACGAAGAAGAAGTCCACCGCCAGATAGCCATGGTTGATGTGCTGCGTGCCAAGCTGCGGGATATAAGTCTCGAAGCAATGGAAGAAGAGTACCATCAGCGCAGCTACGCCGCGCAGTCCGTCCAGTATCTCATATCGAGGCTTGGACGCCAAGTAAATGTCTTTGTTTTGTGCCATTATTTTGTTATTATCTAGTTATCATATTATTTAGATTGACCATTCTACGGTCCTAATATACCCTAATATGAACATGTCGGCTGCAAAGGTACAATGAAATTTTTATCTACAATTGCTTTATATTGTGAAAAAAATGTTGTATATTTGCATCGTCTAAAGAAAAAGACATCATATTCGCAATATAAAACAAGAAAAAACGCATAAGATGGAAAGGGCAATAGAACAGAAATCGATAATCAATGACAATGAAAAGCGTCGGGAATCCATGACATTCGACCATGTGGCGTTGCATCCCGACCAACAGATTGGACAGCACAGTCAGCAGACTTGGGAGCTGTCTTACATTATTCAAGGTTCAGGTGAAAGCCTCATTGGCTCTATCCGTGAGCCCTTTCATCATGGCGATGCCGCACTGATAGTGCCCGGCACGCCCCATCATTGGCTTTTTGATGCAGCGGATGTGGATGAGAAGGGCAATATAGAGAACATCACCATCACTTTCTCCACCGAGATGCTTCAGTCGCTAGCCCAAGCTCTGCCCGAATATGAGCCGATGGCAGCGTGGTATGAGTCCCTTGGCACATCGCTGAGGTTCGGCAGAAAAGAGTCAGAATCCATCGGGCGAATCTTGACAGAGATGGAATCTTCACCTCAGTCTCCCTCTCGGCCTTCGTCTCCCTCTTTTTTGCCCTATCATCGCATCCCCCTGCTGCTGCAATTGCTTGCCCTCATCTATGAGCATTATCATCTTGTGGCTCAGAGTTCCCGAATACTCAATCAGGATGCTCTCTCGGACAGTCGCATCAAGAAGATAGAGGTTTTCCTCACTTGCAATTATCAGCGCAAGGTCAATCTGGAGGATTTAGCCAAGCATGTGGGCATGAATCGTAGTTCGATGTGCACCTACTTCAAGCAGAAGACGGGCAAGACTATCTTCCATTATCTCATCGACCTCCGCATCTCAATAGCCCAGCAACTCCTGTCGTCTCCCGACCTCAGCATCGCCCAGTGCTGCTACAAGTGCGGCTTCAATGACATCCCCCATTTCAACCGCACCTTCAAGCGATGGGTAGGGATGACGCCCAATGAGTATCGGTCTCAAAAAATTACAGGCAAATAATTTTGTCATTTCAAATATTATTTATAATTTAGCGACGTGAAATGCAAAAGCTAGGTGGACAATGCCTGCAAGGCATTAATCACAGAACGTTTGGCTCCATATTGCTTGTTTTTAATTTGCAAATATAAGTAAAAGAATTATGGATAGTTCACCTTAATACCCGTTAACCAATTCGTTTAAACTTGTTTCCGAGTGTAAAGGTAAAAGAAATATGTAAGAACCAAAGGTCAGAGATTGAATGGTCCTGCGGGATTCGTACATATATAGAAAAAGGTCGCAAACTATCATAGCTTGCGACCTTTGATATTCTTTATAAATTATCAAATTACTCAATAACCACGAGTGCATCCTCTTCGAGCACAGCCTGACCAGGCTTAACGCAGATAGCTGTAACCTTACCATCCTTCTCAGCCTCGATGTTGTTCTGCATCTTCATAGCCTCGAGAACGACAACTGTATCACCTGCCTTTACCTCCTGACCAACAGCTACCTCGATGCTGGTGATAGTACCAGGGAGAGGAGCCTTTACAGCATTGGCTGTATTTACGTTGGCAGCTGGAGTAGCCTCAGCATCATCAGATGCAGCAGCTGGCTGACCGAGCACAACCTTCTTCTTCTCTGGCTCAGCCTCCTGTTCCATCTCAACCTTGTAAGCTTCGCCATTCACGTTCACGCTTGCGATGTTACCCTCAACAGCGTCAATCTGAACCTTGTATTCTTTTCCGTCAATTGTATATTTAAACTCTTTCATTTCTATTACATTATGGTTTAGCTGTTAAACTCAAGAACTTGGCGTTCCACATCGTCTGACGTGGCTTGATAGTGATGATGCCAGGCTCCTTGTCGTGTACGTTATTGCCCTGGTACTCATAGAGTGCCATGGCAATCGCAGCATAAATATTCTTATCCATTCGTTTTTACTTTAATTTTGAGTGTTGATTGTTGAGTGTTGAATTAGGCTTGCGCCCTTCTGTTATGTTGAGTCTGTATATAACTCAACATTCTACAATCAACATTCAACATTTCTATATTACATTGGCATACAGCCATGCTTCTTAGCTGGCAAGCTCTGACGCTTGGTAGCGAGCTGAGCCAAACCACGGCAGATGCGGAAACGGGTGTTACGTGGCTCGATGACATCATCGATGTAGCCATACTGAGCTGCCTGATATGGATTAGCAAACTTGTCAGTATACTCCTGCTCCTTCTCAGCCAGGAATGCCTTTACATCCTCGCCAGCTTCCTTCTTAGCCTTAGCTTCCTTACCACAGAGAACGGCAACGGCACCGCTGGCACCCATTACGGCAATCTCTGAAGATGGCCAAGCGAAGTTCAAGTCGGCACGCAACTGCTTGCAACCCATCACGATGTGGCTACCACCATAGCTCTTACGCAATGTGATAGTAATCTTTGGCACGGTAGCCTCGCCGTAAGCGTAGAGCAACTGTGCACCGTGGAGGATGACAGCGTTGTACTCCTGACCTGTACCTGGCAAGAATCCTGGTACGTCAACGAGAGATACGATAGGAATATTGAAGGCATCGCAGAAACGAACGAAGCGGGCTGCCTTGCGGCTAGCGTTTACATCGAGTACACCTGCGTAAGCTGCTGGCTGGTTGGCTACGATACCAACGCTCTGACCATTGAAGCGGGCGAAACCTGTAATGATGTTCTTGGCGAACTTAGGCTGAACCTCGAAGAACTCTCCGTTATCGGTTACAGCACCAATCACCTTATACATATCGTATGCCTGGTTAGGATCCTCTGGGATAATCTCGTTCAAGGTATCATCCATGCGGTCGATAGGGTCTGTGCACTCTACGCGTGGAGCCTCTTCAGTATTGTTGCTAGGGATGAAAGAGAGCAAGCTCTTGATCATCTCGATAGCCTCTTCCTCAGTCTTGGCAGCGAAGTGGGTTACACCACTCTTGGTTGCGTGAACAGATGCACCACCGAGGTGCTCTGCATCGATGTCCTCACCAGTTACGGTCTTGACAACCTTAGGACCAGTCAGGAACATGTAAGAAGTCTGCTCCTTCATGATGATGAAGT
>ERZ791760.548-NODE-548-length-14783-cov-197.198466_pt1 | contig 14783 bp, 14 predicted proteins | sample MGYA00509950_ERZ791760 | MGnify/ENA primary metagenome ERZ791760 (study PRJEB30046, sample SAMN00792002) | human gut metagenome | study: EMG produced TPA metagenomics assembly of the A metagenome-wide association study of gut microbiota in type 2... | reverse complement strand
GAAAAATACTACCCAACGGTGTGGAGATTTTTTCGAAAACCGAAGGCTCGACCTTTTATTTCCAAAGCTCGCTGCCATACCTTTGCACCTGCACGATAACGGTTGATGCCAAAAGGAAAGACCTTGTGGAGGAAAGAAAATCAGAGCGACAAATGAAAATAGAAACTTCACGGAAGTTTTTGGACTGCACGATTATCGCATACTCATTTCTGAGAAATGGATACAATTACTGTCTTGCAAATGTTTTTAGGAAAATGGAAATCGCATACAAGAATGGCACAGTCTTCAGAGAAATTCCGATGAAAGAAGAGTATGGCTTGTCCATGCTTCTTGCATCGGGTTTTCTCCAAGGCTGTGCAGCCAAGCATAAAAGTGGTCGTTGAGGTTTACATCAATGACTTCTTTCTTGCGGTGGAGTATGCAAACAAAATGGTACGGCAAATCAAGGAATGGTGTTTCTTTTGATCGGTTAGCCTGCAACCGACAAAAAGAAGCACTTTTCCTCATGCCGTACTACTAAGACATGAAAGGGTGGCGTGCCACTGTTTCATGTCGTTTGGATTGTGCGGTTAAAATGGAACTGCGAGTTGTGGCTATAAAAGTCAGCCGTTGTCAGCACGGCAAACAAAGAAAAGTCCTTGGCTGTATAGTCTTGAAGCATTTCAAGGCATACCGCCAAGGATTTTTCTTGCCGTGCCATAGTCGGAGGAAGTTAGTCTGAGGTACGAGGACTGTCTTTCTTCGACGACGGCTGACTTTTATACAAAACACACGACAGGATGAGAATATGCAAACGAAATAGACCATTCAAAAAACAGGAACCCTTGCCACATAAGTTTGAATGGATTGAAATGGCAATAGCAAAGAATAGAGAAGAATATGGTTTAATGAAAACAGATTTATCCAAGCAAAAAATCGAGGATAAAAAATCTTAAAACATTCTTTATCCCCGATTAAATATCGTACCTTTGCAACCGAAAGAGTTCTTTGGATGGTTATGCAAATCACAGCAGGATGCCACATTCTGTTTATTTCTAATTCGTAACCTCTTCTTTTTATGAGATAAAAACTTATCTCATTCTCAATCACTTATAAAAAATACGTACTTTCCTGCTGCGAAAATGACATTTTGCTATCGGATATGTTGTTTTTGTGGCAATAATTTATATATATCATTTTTCTCGCTTTGTTATGTGTGTAACAAGATAGGGCTTCCTGTCAGATGATAAGAAGTCAGAATCGAAGTGAAAGCCAATCATCGAACTTCACGTAAAAGAAGGATATGCCTATAACTACTTTTACCTTCTGATAAGCCGCATTAATAAGTATGGCGATTCCGGTCTCAACTATCTCTGTCCGGGTTATTACCATTATTATCAGCATGTAGCGCCCTACATGGATTATATGAAGCAGGAACTCATGGCGCAGCGCCCACCTTCGAACATCATGAAAGTTTTATAGTGAGCATGACAGATTAAAAAAAGCCGCACCATGAAGAACATCTTCCAGGAATTCAAGGAAATCGTGTCTAGCGCCATCGCCATTGTCGTGGATAAAATATTCAGAAAGGATCAATAAGAGATAAAAAAAGGTGTATCATGGATTTATGACACACCTTTTTTATCTCAAAATCTTAAAGTTTTAGAACTTAATCCAGGTCAGCTTCTTCCAAATTCCCTCGAAAGGACCATGGGAGTGATACTTGAGCCAGAGGTTGGAGAAGAGGCATTGTACTACCACCATGGCGATGCCCACAAAGAAAGCGTAGGTGATGCCAAGCTTTGTCTGGAGATTGAAACCATAATAGGCAAACAGTCCGCAACCGATGATAGACTGGAGGAAATAGTTGGTCAGACTCATCTTGCCAAACTGGCGCAGGAACGACAATCCCTTTCTGAACCATTCCTTTCCGTACCACAACAAAACGAATCCTGATACTACGAACGAGAGGATGAAGAAGTTGTAGATAGGATAAAGCCAATTGTTCCATGTTTCCAAATGGCGCACATCAGCTATGCCTTCCACAATCAATACCAGGATGGAAACCGCCAGCACCTTCTTCCACAAAGCCAGGTTGTTGTTCTCATTGTAGAACCAACGCTTTCTGCCCACCAGCATTCCGAGTATGAAAAGGCAGATGGTCTGCGTATGTCTTCCCTTCATCAGGCACCAGTAATAGGTAGCCACCTGTCCGTATCGCAGGTTACTGTAGGCATTCTCCAGGAAGGTGCCGTGCTGATGTCCGTTATACATATTTCCATACACCTCACTCAATGCCGATGCATCCACCTGCCATCCGGTAATGAGGGAGTAGATTTCTACCGGTTGGATAAAGAGGAAGGCAACCACCCACCAGAGCCATTTGGTAGGAAGATAACTCAATGGGATGAGAACCAGTCCATAGATGGCATAGGAGAAGAGGATATCGCCATCAAAGAAGGCGGTGTTCACGATACCGAGCATTGCCAGGAGGAACATTCGCCAGGCGAATCTTCCAGAAAAGCAATTTCCCCGCTGCTGCTGGTTATCATTCATAATAAAGAAGCTTAATCCGAAGAGCAGGGCAAAGATGCCATACATCTTTCCCGACAGCAGCAAAGCCAGCACATCTGCCATCCAATCATCACACCCCAGCGTGTAAGCATGCGCTATACTTCCGTCGTACATATTGAAATGCTCCACAGAGTGATAGAGAATAATACCTGCCACGGCCAATCCTCGCAAGGCATCAGCCACGTCGATACGACTGTTTTTCAGTCCTAATGTCTTGTAAAAATTCATTTTGATATTATTTGTTAGTTATTATGAGCCCACAAAGGTATAACATTTTATTGGAAAAAGCGAATAAATCAGCCTTTTCCTTAGTTATTCGTCAGAAAAAGTGTGGGAATTTGTTGATTATTCGTTAGAAAAAGTGTGGACTTCTACAGATATTCGTCAGAAAAAGTGTGGGGTTATTGCGATTATTCATCAGAAAAAATGCAAATTAACACAAAATTATTTAACGAATAAAAGCTTCGATTCTGACATATCCGTCAGAATCGAAGTGAAAGCCAATCATCGAGCTTCACGTTCTGGAAGGTATGGATGCCCAGTTTCTCGGCAGCCTCGCAGTTTTCCTTCAGATCATCGATGAAGAGAGTAGCATCGGGATTGATGTTCGCCTGCCTGATTACCTCTTCATAGATACGGGCATCAGGTTTTGCCAAATGCATTCGCTGAGAGAGGAAACAGTGCTCGAAATAATCCGCTACCCCATGGTTCTGATAAAGAAAGAGATGCTCCACGCAATAATCCCAATGAATATCAATGGTATTGCTCAAGAGGAAGAGGCGGTAACCAGCCTTCTTCAACTGCAGGAGTCGCTCCTTTTTCTCATCAGGAATCTCCACCAGCATCTTGTTGGCAGCATCGATGATTTCTTCATTCGTCACATCAGCTTCTGTCAACTTACGGGCTGCATCACAGAATGCTTCGGTGGTAATCATTCCAACACCCAGTTTACTCATCAGCTTCATCCCCTCACTCTGAGGATTCGGATTAGCCAGTTCCCCCATTCCTATCGCCTTGAAAGCCCCGATGCATCCTTCCGGATTGAGTTTCACCAGAACATTACCTAAATCAAATATGATATTCTTGTATTGCATAATCTATACCTTATTTTAAATTTCACTTTTAATCTTTAATCAGATACTTACTGCAAAAGTACTGTAAATTCGGGAGAGAACAAATGATTAGGGAAAAGAATGGTGGGAATATAACATTTATTAGTAAAAGAAAAGAATATGACTGCAAATACTTTTCCCGTCTTAATTTTTCCCTCTTTAATGAGTCTTTCCTTTTCAGCACGGATACGTTCGAGCAGCACCGATGCTGGCTCATCGTTGGGATCTTGTGGAACGAGCTTGCCGTGAATAGCAAGGTCGAGTATCTTTTGTCTTAATGCTTTTGTGTCCATTATTAATTCGTTATTAATTTTAAGATCTATCTTCTTTTAAGAAAAACTCACAGAACTCTCTCAGTTGTTGTTGCATTTTTTCCTGTGGAATTAAGATACGCTTATATTCCGCCACCATTGTCGGACTCATACTACGACTCATAGCATATTCAACAACAACCTTGTCCACATCAGGACATAAAATGATGCCAATAGAAGGGTTCTCGTTGGAACGTTTCACATCACGGTCAAGAGCTTCCAAATAAAACTCCAATTGTCCCAAGTCACGAGGATGGAATTTGGTTTTCTTCAATTCCACCGCAACAAGTGCCTGGAGACCGCGATGAAAAAACAGCAAATCTGCCTTAAATGTGGATGCGCCAACATTTAAGCAGTACTCTTGGTCCATAAAGATGAAGTCTTTTCCTAATTCTAGAATGAATTGCTTCATGTGTTCTAACAAACCGTTCTTCAGTCTTTTTTCACTATGTTTCTTTGGTAAATTGAGAAAATCAACGAAATATGTATCTTTGAACATAATGGGCGAATTTGGATAAGTTTCCAGAAGTCCCTTTGAAATATTGTTCTTGTCACTCAATAAAGTTTCATAAGTTTGCGTTGTAATAGCTCTTTGAAGTTCTTTATGGCTTAATCTTTCTTTGTGTGCATAAAGTATATAAAAGAGACGTTCCTCAAAACTTTTACATCTGCACAATATGTCATAATGATTTGATAATGTGGTCAGAAATAAAATATTTGGGAATTGTCCAGATGGCATTTGGACAATTTGTTTGTTCATTGTTGGTTTCATAATCTTATAGGAAGATTCCGATACATTATCGCCAATTTGTGCAGCCAGTGGCTGCACAAATTGAGAACCTAAATATTTCTCTACGGCAGTTTTAAAGCTTTTCGACGAATATTCATCGTATAACATTACCATATTGTAAATGCTACTTCGGCTAAAGCCTTTGATTTCAGGGTGGTTTGAGCGAATGAATTCTGACAGTTGGGAAACTACTTTGTTCCCCCATTCTTCTGTTTTCTATTTTTCAGAAACATACTTGCCTACATACCAAGCGGTAAGCAATATTTCATTGTTTACCACTTGTGAAGCATTACTTTTATGTTGCTGAATGATATCAATGACTTCAGCAAACTGTGCCTCTTGTGTTATGCTAACATTATATTTTACCATACTAATCTTTTCTTGATGCTATTTCGTATGCGCTGCATATGAAATCATATATTTCATTTATTCTACTCAATAGTTTCCTATTATTTTAGCTACAATGATAATATTTCACTTGACCATTTATATGATTCACTATTTATACTTTTTTGTCTTTTCCGAATGAAAATAAGTATAAGGGATAAAGGGAAAGTGCATTTTCTTCATTAATATTACAGGAAACATTTCTATTCGTTATGGCGTACAACCAACTGTGCAGAAATCATCCACTTCATTTCACGAGTTCATCTACTTCATTGAGTTAACACATACGGCTGAGTTGGCAGAATGAGACGGCTACATTAGCTGAAGGAGTCGAATGCAGTGGCTGAAGGAGTCGAATGCAGTGGCTGAAGGAGACGAATGCGATAGCTGAAGGAGACGAATGCATTAGCAGAAGGAGTCGAATGCGATAGCGGAAGGAGACACATTTGCACATTATTACATAAAGATAGCACCTTGACCGTACTAAACATACAATCAAGGTGCTACAGTACAAATAATCTTCCTCCTCTAATTATCCATCGTTTTGCTATTGCTTATTCCTTAGCTCTTCTATCAAGTCATTTACAATATATGTATCACTCATTAGATGCAAGCCAAGTTCTTTGTCATGTAACATACGGCAAACGTCAGAGTCATAGAATATCTGTAAAGCTCTGTCGGTTGATATATGTAACGTATCGGCTAGTTGCTTTATGATACGAGCGATTTTATTCCATAATAAGAAATCCAACATAATTATATCCTTTCATATGATTTGAATTGTAAATACTTATCAACTATCTCCTGGCTTAAAATGCAAATTTGATAGTTGGGCTTGTGATAAACCAACTGGCGAAGAGTATGCTCAACATCTGCATAGCCATTGATATAGGCTTCTACCGCATCAATTACACGGTCGTCAGCCACTCCCCCTTCAATGATGCCATACCCACTCCAAGGCTGCTTTCCTTTTCTGCTGTCAACAATGAAGTCGAGCCATTCCTTATCGTAAGCATCAAATCGTTTTACCTTGCAGTCTTGTGGTATAGCGAACTCATAGGTGTTCACTATAGCTTGCTTGGCTCGTCTGATGGTCTTGATACGGACAGCCCATTTGGAAGCTTGTTCAAACAAAGGCGTAAGATAGAAGCCTGGACCGAAATCCAAGTCCTTTCTTCCAATGCTTACTAAAGGATGCTCAACAATGACATTTGAACCATGATATAATATTTGCTTTTCCATTATTCTTTTCTTTCCCAATTTTTAAGAGCTTCGACCACATCACTTGCCACAGCTTCTCGGCTCTCGGTATGTAGAGTGTCATAGCAATCTTGAATGAGACTTTTGATTAGCCCCACCTTATCCAATCGCTTTCTCATTTCAGACGGCGATATACCCATTTTTTGTGCTGAAGCCTCGATGGCCAACACCGTAAAGGCGAGGCGTTCGAACTCTGGAGCACTTTTCTGTAATAGTTCTCTATCTTCCATTCTTTACAAAATATTGTATTTGGATGCAAATTTATGGATTTTCTCTGATATTCCACTCAATTTCGGAGTTAAATAAAGAAAAATAGACTGATTTTGCTAATTTCTCTGCTGATAATGGAAGAAAAATCATCAGCTACGAAATTGTCTATCAATTCTTCAAGACTGATTTCTTTGGTAGAATCGCCAGATTCTGAAAGACTCATTGTCCTCATTGTCAACCATACAAATCGACCAGTCCCTGAATGGTGATTTTTACTTGTATCAGCAGGGACTGCAGAACCATTAAAGATGAATTGCCCTAGATCATCCCTATGGTAGGGTGTCCAGTTTTGTGTTTCTGTTTTTAGTATCAAAAACAATGCAACAACCATCTAATTCATTGATAATCATTCGCTAAATCAACTATAATCTTGTACGAATCTACATCAGACTTTTGATAGCTAAATCTTCCTCTAAGAAACGCTTATATTTCAATTTCATAAAGGTACAATTAGAACCATACAGAATCCTTTGATATTGAAGTTGCAGGCATCTAATTTCAATTCCATAAAGGTACAATTAGAACTTAGATACAAAGGCCTCAGCCTCACTCCTGATGAAAATTTCAATTCCATAAAGGTACAATTAGAACTGTCAGGGCTTTCGATAGTGGCTCTGATGTCCTTCATTTCAATTCCATAAAGGTACAATTAGAACTGCAGTCTTTCTCAGCCTTCTCTTCTGATAAGAAATTTCAATTCCATAAAGGTACAATTAGAACTGAAGGTCTCCTCTACAGTGGTTGTGCCTTCCTTGAATTTCAATTCCATAAAGGTACAATTAGAACTGTAAAAGTCGCTACCACACTCGCCAAATTTATCATATTTCAATTCCATAAAGGTACAATTAGAACTTAAAGGTCATAATGCTAGGTGTAGAGCCTACATATTTCAATTCCATAAAGGTACAATTAGAACTCTCCTTCCAATTCTGAGTTTCACTCTTTTGATACATTTCAATTCCATAAAGGTACAATTAGAACATTTTGCGGCTGCGGAGGACAACGTTATTAATACTATTTCAATTCCATAAAGGTACAATTAGAACCGCTTTTGGTTTTGGCAAGCAATACAGCTACCACAATTTCAATTCCATAAAGGTACAATTAGAACCCACGTTTTCTTAGGCAGCGAAATGCGGTCGAATACATTTCAATTCCATAAAGGTACAATTAGAACACTCAATCACAGTAGCCTCTTCGCGGTTATCCAGTTATTTCAATTCCATAAAGGTACAATTAGAACAGCAGCTTTTACTGCATTGGCACCAACTACTTGTATTTCAATTCCATAAAGGTACAATTAGAACTGATTATTTTAACGGTGTTTTGCCTACCGCTCAGTTATTTCAATTCCATAAAGGTACAATTAGAACAGATGCTACGAATCAACTCGCAACAATCATCTTCATTTCAATTCCATAAAGGTACAATTAGAACTTGAACTTCTCAACGGATTCACAAAGGTTGCTTATATTTCAATTCCATAAAGGTACAATTAGAACCCGATTACCATGCTTCATCAGCATATCCATCAGTTATTTCAATTCCATAAAGGTACAATTAGAACGACAAAACCGCCTCCGTACCAATTAGCACGATAAAATTTCAATTCCATAAAGGTGCGATTAGAACAGATAGTGGACCTCAAAAAGCAGCAAATAAAAGCCCATTTCAATTCCATAAAGGTGCGATTAGAACTGCGTTTTCCTCGCTGCTGAAGGTACGGGCTGAAGGATTTCAATTCCATAAAGGTGCGATTAGAACTAACTTTAAGGTTAGAAATGATAAGGAGAATAAGTCATTTCAATTCCATAAAGGTGCGATTAGAACTGATGATGCAAACGTTCCGGCTGTTCGTGTACCTAATTTCAATTCCATAAAGGTGCGATTAGAACTTGGTCTCAGTCTAATGCTCTTAAGGCTGCTCCTATATTTCAATTCCATAAAGGTGCGATTAGAACTTTCCGAAATTCATCATAATCAATATCTTTAAGTATTTCAATTCCATAAAGGTGCGATTAGAACTAAACTCCTTAATCTCGTAAACAAAGGTTTCTTCCATTTCAATTCCATAAAGGTGCGATTAGAACACACTATCAGGCAGTGGGTGCACTCATCATCTAGATTTCAATTCCATAAAGGTGCGATTAGAACACACTATCAGGCTGTGGGTGCACTCATCATCTAGATTTCAATTCCATAAAGGTGCGATTAGAACCAGAGGTTTGACGGCATAGGCAAGGACAAGCATTTATTTCAATTCCATAAAGGTGCGATTAGAACACCGTCTTTGTACTCGTTGAAAGCTACGGAACCCTATTTCAATTCCATAAAGGTGCGATTAGAACTTAACTTTGCTTACAAATTGCCACACCCCGTAAGGGGATTTCAATTCCATAAAGGTGCGATTAGAACCCTACCCCCTTCCTCTGATGCAAAGGTACGATTTTTTATTTCAATTCCATAAAGGTGCGATTAGAACGCCATGGGTCTTGATGCAAAGCTCATTGGTAATACCCCATTTCAATTCCATAAAGGTGCGATTAGAACTTGACAAGACGGCGAAAGGAAACGGCATTGCTACCATTTCAATTCCATAAAGGTGCGATTAGAACGTACCTGGACGAACGAAGACCTTTATCCTTATATTTCAATTCCATAAAGGTGCGATTAGAACGTAAGCACCGTAATCTCATCTCTTGAAAGTGCCTTATTTCAATTCCATAAAGGTGCGATTAGAACGTTCGGCTATTCAGAAGCAGAATGATCGTGAAAGTATTTCAATTCCATAAAGGTGCGATTAGAACGCATCTGCTCTACAAGGTAGTATTGAGAACGTCCATTTCAATTCCATAAAGGTGCGATTAGAACTCACTTTCTACTGCTGCGTCTCAGATTGCAGGTAATTTCAATTCCATAAAGGTGCGATTAGAACTTCCAAATCATTTACAGAATTTAGAGAAATTATTTAATTTCAATTCCATAAAGGTGCGATTAGAACCATCATAGCAACGGCAGAATTTACAACTTTTGCCATTTCAATTCCATAAAGGTGCGATTAGAACCTTTATTAATGTTGCTAAAGAACTAATAATAAAGCTATTTCAATTCCATAAAGGTGCGATTAGAACTTACAAACAAGTGTAGCAAAGGAATCCTCATGTAATTTCAATTCCATAAAGGTGCGATTAGAACGCTCATTTATGCTCTCGGTTTGATTGGTTCATTCCTATTTCAATTCCATAAAGGTGCGATTAGAACTCGTTTTTTGAGCGACAATTCTACCTCGATTCGTTATTTCAATTCCATAAAGGTGCGATTAGAACTTGCAAGATTCTATTTTTGATTTGTCTGTTGGTAATTTCAATTCCATAAAGGTGCGATTAGAACAGTTCTAGCGTTTTGTCGTAAATCTTGGTTGAGAGATTTCAATTCCATAAAGGTGCGATTAGAACTCTTTTTTGTTACATTTACTTTTCCTTGGCTCCTGAATTTCAATTCCATAAAGGTGCGATTAGAACAGTTCTAGCGTTTTGTCGTAAATCTTGGTTGAGAGATTTCAATTCCATAAAGGTGCGATTAGAACTCTTTTTTGTTACATTTACTTTTCCTTGGCTCCTGAATTTCAATTCCATAAAGGTGCGATTAGAACTCTTTTTTGTTACATTTACTTTTCCTTGGCTCCTGAATTTCAATTCCATAAAGGTGCGATTAGAACACACGCTCTTTAGTAATCTGCTCTCCGTGCAGCATTTCAATTCCATAAAGGTGCGATTAGAACTTATTGTTCAACATAATCTTTTAATTAACTCTAGATTTCAATTCCATAAAGGTGCGATTAGAACTGTATTAACTTATATGTATAACTAAAAGTATTAAATTAATTTCAATTCCATAAAGGTGCGATTAGAACTGATATGCTAGATGATTTTGACGCTACCAGGGAGATATTTCAATTCCATAAAGGTGCGATTAGAACCCCTATTGAAAAATGCCGGAGTATTCCGCCCGCTATTTCAATTCCATAAAGGTGCGATTAGAACCGTTGTATGCTCTTGGATTGATAGCTGCTTATTTATTTCAATTCCATAAAGGTGCGATTAGAACTAATTCAGCCAAATCGAGTTTAACACAAACTTCTCTATTTCAATTCCATAAAGGTGCGATTAGAACTGGTATATGTTGCCCGTCGATTCTTCTCTTCTCCATTTCAATTCCATAAAGGTGCGATTAGAACTGTACCTGTTGTGGGTCGACATGGCATTACGCTTGTATTTCAATTCCATAAAGGTGCGATTAGAACCAATTTAGATTAAGAAGAAACGCACTGCATTACCTGATTTCAATTCCATAAAGGTGCGATTAGAACGACCTCTGCCCTTATACTTCACGCCATCGCCCTGCATTTCAATTCCATAAAGGTGCGATTAGAACTTTCAACCTCTATGCCTTATATCTCTTATGTTGATTATTTCAATTCCATAAAGGTGCGATTAGAACCTCTCGCCAAAAGTCACTCTCTACCATGTTGGCTTATTTCAATTCCATAAAGGTGCGATTAGAACCACACTCCTTGCACTCTAGATTCTTTGGTCAAGTCTATTTCAATTCCATAAAGGTGCGATTAGAACAACGTCTAAATTATGTTCTTTTTCACATTTCCGTATTTCAATTCCATAAAGGTGCGATTAGAACTGAATTGATTCCATGTTCTGTGTTTGAACTTAACCCATTTCAATTCCATAAAGGTGCGATTAGAACTCTCGAGCACTGCGCTCTATATCCAGCTAAATTCGAATTTCAATTCCATAAAGGTGCGATTAGAACCTAATATTTTACACGTTTTATAATAGTGGGTACCCATTTCAATTCCATAAAGGTGCGATTAGAACTTTCTCTGATTTTACTGATACTGATGTTCGTCTTAGCTAATTTCAATTCCATAAAGGTGCGATTAGAACTTATAATCAAGCAGGCAATATACGTCAAGTTATTGAATTTCAATTCCATAAAGGTGCGATTAGAACAAAAATAATGATTGTGTTGCTTATGTTTCTCCCATATTTCAATTCCATAAAGGTGCGATTAGAACTTTCGTAGAGCGTGCTGGTGGACCTCTCAAAGTTATTTCAATTCCATAAAGGTGCGATTAGAACCTGTCGGGTTTTTGCGCTGGAAAAGATAACAAACATTTCAATTCCATAAAGGTGCGATTAGAACATACCTATGAAAAACACTAGCCTTTTGCTTCTTTATTTCAATTCCATAAAGGTGCGATTAGAACATCTCGGTAGTGCTTCTGGAACTGCGTCTATTAAATTTCAATTCCATAAAGGTGCGATTAGAACAAATTTCAGTTAATGCTGCTAATGCTCTGCTTCTATTTCAATTCCATAAAGGTGCGATTAGAACGTATGGGATTTGATATTCCTGTTACTAATTTACCATTTCAATTCCATAAAGGTGCGATTAGAACGCATGCCCTATTGGTTTAGATGATTTCACTACCCAAATTTCAATTCCATAAAGGTGCGATTAGAACTCGAACTTTTCCGTGCCACACGCATGTGGCAAAAATTTCAATTCCATAAAGGTGCGATTAGAACTTGCAATAACCCAGTTCCCGTTGTTGGTCGACAATTTCAATTCCATAAAGGTGCGATTAGAACGGGGTATTCGTAATAACTCTGTTGTTCCTATACTCATTTCAATTCCATAAAGGTGCGATTAGAACTTTAGTACTGTTATTCAGTATGATATCTATTCTTATTTCAATTCCATAAAGGTGCGATTAGAACTGAACTTTCCAAATCTTATCTTTTATATACTTGTATTTCAATTCCATAAAGGTGCGATTAGAACTATATATAGCCCCTTTACCATTTTATCGTTAACCAATTTCAATTCCATAAAGGTGCGATTAGAACTGATAATTTGTCTTCACCCATTTCGCTACTTCTTTTATTTCAATTCCATAAAGGTGCGATTAGAACTCCGCAATCAAAATGCTGTTCCCATTCTCGCTTTCATTTCAATTCCATAAAGGTGCGATTAGAACTCAGAATTTAGGTTGGCAAGTGAATGTACGTGAATAATTTCAATTCCATAAAGGTGCGATTAGAACAGAGCGAAGCGGTTATCGGATAGAAAATAGAAAATTTCAATTCCATAAAGGTGCGATTAGAACCTTTGTTGATGGTGGTCAACCGGATATTAAGGCTATATTTCAATTCCATAAAGGTGCGATTAGAACTTGGTGATGTATCTGCTAGTGGAAATGTTGGTAGATTTCAATTCCATAAAGGTGCGATTAGAACTTATCATTTCTTCAATGATTACATCTCCTGTTTCTATTTCAATTCCATAAAGGTGCGATTAGAACCGTTGCAATAATCCCGTGCCCGTTGTCGGTCGTCAATTTCAATTCCATAAAGGTGCGATTAGAACGAAGGATTATCAAAATATGATTCAGTATTTCCAAAATATTTCAATTCCATAAAGGTGCGATTAGAACTACTTTTAATGCTAATCTTGATATGGCTCTTACTTAATTTCAATTCCATAAAGGTGCGATTAGAACGACTTCTCTCAACTCTTTGGATATGACTGTTACTTAATTTCAATTCCATAAAGGTGCGATTAGAACGAGTGTTTCTAACCTAATGAGCTCCATTATAGGCTATTTCAATTCCATAAAGGTGCGATTAGAACTTCTCCCGAAAATTCCTACTCTCTTGTTATAGGTATTTCAATTCCATAAAGGTGCGATTAGAACACTTATGATGATGATAATTTACCTTTGTTCTCTATATTTCAATTCCATAAAGGTGCGATTAGAACTTTTTATGATTTTGATAATGATTTCATTGACAAAAATTTCAATTCCATAAAGGTGCGATTAGAACTTTCGTTTTTTGAGCGACAATTTTACACCGATGTTCGATTTCAATTCCATAAAGGTGCGATTAGAACATTAAATTGTCCTTCGTAGGCGTGCAGCACCCACATTTCAATTCCATAAAGGTGCGATTAGAACGATACTCTCTTTAACAAGGTTCACGATTCCGTTCTTAATTTCAATTCCATAAAGGTGCGATTAGAACGGAATGCAATATCAAGCCGGACGATACCTGCTCTATTTCAATTCCATAAAGGTGCGATTAGAACACATTCAGCTTCTGGATAAGGATGGGGAATACAACAATTTCAATTCCATAAAGGTGCGATTAGAACTTCAGATGTTCTATAATATATATTTATTAATTCCATTTCAATTCCATAAAGGTGCGATTAGAACTATCCAGATAAGCATATCTATACCGATACACCAGATTTCAATTCCATAAAGGTGCGATTAGAACATCACGTGGCTACCGTTAAGGAGGATGACGAGCTGATTTCAATTCCATAAAGGTGCGATTAGAACTAACCAAAACCTTACTCCTGGTAATAAGGCTACTTAATTTCAATTCCATAAAGGTGCGATTAGAACCCTTCAGGCTAAACCAAAGTTTGGCGTTTTGACTAATTTCAATTCCATAAAGGTGCGATTAGAACCCACAAAATTCTATCTCGTGAAAAATATTTGCTATCATTTCAATTCCATAAAGGTGCGATTAGAACAGGGAAAAATAAAACGGTGCAGCCTGGTATCTAGATTTCAATTCCATAAAGGTGCGATTAGAACTTGGATGCAGCGTAACTATAATCTCGCAGTCAATCATTTCAATTCCATAAAGGTGCGATTAGAACCAAGAGCCGCGCGAGCATCGACGAGCTGGTGAATAATTTCAATTCCATAAAGGTGCGATTAGAACGCTATCTTGTATCGTCGCCTATCATTGTACCATTATTTCAATTCCATAAAGGTGCGATTAGAACTTGAATCCTGATATTGATATTCGAGGCTTGTTTAATTTCAATTCCATAAAGGTGCGATTAGAACTTGGTGGTGCTCTTGGTGTTGCTAGTTCATTACTATTTCAATTCCATAAAGGTGCGATTAGAACGTTGATGCAGGAGCCCGATTTGATACGTTCTCTTAGATTTCAATTCCATAAAGGTGCGATTAGAACCCGTTAATCCTTAGGCATAGATGCT
>ERZ791760.530-NODE-530-length-15333-cov-2.728433_pt1 | contig 15333 bp, 17 predicted proteins | sample MGYA00509950_ERZ791760 | MGnify/ENA primary metagenome ERZ791760 (study PRJEB30046, sample SAMN00792002) | human gut metagenome | study: EMG produced TPA metagenomics assembly of the A metagenome-wide association study of gut microbiota in type 2... | reverse complement strand
GCTCCGGATGAATATGATGATCTCATATCAGGAACTTGTTCGCACCTTCCCTAACATAGGACAGGCCAAAAAACAAAGATGTAAACAATAACACCACCGCCAGGACTAATAATAGTAAGTTACTCATAACAACCTTTTAAAAGATAAAGATGATTTTTTAAATAATAAGGGGTGGATGTTTTCAAATACAACCCAGCGACAACCATTTCAGACAAAGGTAAAACTCCGTGCGATAATTCTGAAAGATAATAAAAAGAGTAAAAACGATTTCCTTTATCAGACAGGCGTTAGGGTAATAACGATGAAGCATAAACGGACAATGCCAGGCCTAACGCCCAGCGTGTACTGTCGCGACGTCAGGCAAGATGACGGCCTGAAATAATGGTCTACTGACGTGGAAGGAGCGTGGTATTTGGGCAGGTGAAAACACCGTTTTGCAGCTGTTCTATACTGTTAGTCAGACATCACGCTGGAGGTGGCTATATGCGGACGTTTTGCGCAAGCGCAAAGCCGGGAGGAATACCTGGCGCATCTCGTGGAAGCGGCCGAACGAGATATTGCCTGGGACCCGGCGCCTATCGGGCGCTATAACGTCGCGCCCGGGACAAAAGTTTTACTCCTCAATGAACGCGATGAGCAACTCCATCTCGATGCCGTTTACTGGGGCTATGCGCCAGGATGGTGGGATAAACCGCCGCTGATTAATGCCCGGGTTGAGACTGCAGCCTCCAGCAGGATGTTCAAGCCGCTGTGGGAGCACGGACGGGCGATCTGCTTCGCCGACGGCTGGTTTGAGTGGAAAAAGGAAGGAAATAAAAAGCAGCCATACTTTATCCAGCGTAAGGATGACCAGCCAATTTTTATGGCCGCGATTGGTCGGACTCCGTTCGAACGTGGGGACCATGCCGAAGGATTCTTGATCGTGACGGCCGCCGCCGATCGCGGTCTTGTCGATATTCATGACCGTCGGCCGTTGGTCCTGACGCCTGAAGCCGCCCGCGAATGGATGAGGCAGGATGTCACCGGCGCGGAAGCGGCGGAGATTGCCAGCGACGGAGCCGTTTCCGCCGACGATTTTACCTGGCACCCGGTAACGCTGGCGGTCGGCAATGTGAAAAATCAGGGGCCCGAATTACTTGCCCCTCTCAGCCCATGACAAACGTAATCAAAGCGGCGGATAACGCATCATATTCAGCGAAGAGATAATTAAATTTTATACCGCCCTGGAGTAGTGCCGAACATCCGACGGAACAAGGCTATGAAGGCACTCACATTGTCATATCCCAGATCCAGCGCTATCGCCGTCACTGGCTTGCCGGCAGCCAGAAGCTCAAGAGCCCTGAGTAAGCGTATCCGCTGTCGCCATTCATTGAAGCTAAAACCCGTTTCGGCTCGGAATCGTCGCGTGAGCGTGCGTGATGACATGCCGGCCCAGGCTGCCCATTCTTCCAACCTGCGCCCGTCGTCCGGGTTTGCTGACAGCGCCTGCGCGATTCTGAGCAATCGGCTATCTTGCGGCATTGGGAGCCCAAGATTAACCCTGGGAAGGGAACCAATTTCATCAAGAATAACGCCAGCTAAACGTTTTTGGGACGCAGTAAGCTCTACACCTTGCCATGCAGCCGCTCGCGTTATCGCTTCACGCAGCAGATTTGTCATTGAGAGAACAGATGGCTTATCAGGTAGCTCGCCACAGGCTTTGGCAGAAACATAAACACTCCATCCTGAATATGGACCGTGCGAGCGCAGGCCGTGCGGAACACCTGGCGGTATCCAGACGGCATGTGTTGCCGGTACCACCCAGCGACAATCACCGCCATCGACCGTAAGTAGCCCACGTATGGCACCGATTAACTGCCCACAGCTGTGATGGTGGCGTGGAGTCTCCCGTATTACCTCAGACTGACGTACCGCGACGAGTAAAGTGGGTCCCTGGGGTGAAAACACCGGTTCGAATGGAATCAATGGATCGTGCATATTGGCGTGTTTGAGGTGTTTAATGTCTTTTATACCGTACTGAAGCCAGTTAGTCGATTGTAAAGTATTCATCACTTTCACAGAGGACTAACCATCAAAATGATTACTATTACTAGGGTATTGGATGACATTATCAACCACCAACAGATACCACTGGATCGGATACTCAGTCGCTATTTTAGTCCCGGTTTTCGGCAGCGTACTGATAACAAGTGGGAAGGATTAGATGGCTTTGCTCAGCATGCGCGTAGACTCCGGGAAATTATCGCCTTCGCTAAAATTGAGTTACATGACGAACTTCGTAACGGGAATCTTTATGCCACAAGGCATCGCGTTCTGTGCACCAGGCGCAGCGGAGAAGAGGTGGACATGGAAGTTTATATGTTCGCTGAAATAGATGATTCCGGGCGCTTCATTCGTATCGAAGAAGCCACGCTAATGCTTAAAGGGAGAGAGAGCGATAAAGATTTAGGCAGCGTGAGGTAAAAGAAATATAAGGTTACGACTAGATCAGACAAAAAACCGGGCAGCGCGCCCGGTTATCTTGTCAGACTAAAATTGCCCTACGCACTCAACCCGCGATTTTTCAGCATCGGCTCAATCTGCGGATCGTGCCCGCGCCACTGGCGATAAAGTTCAGCTAAATCAGTGCTGTTCCCGCGTGATAAAATCGCCTCACGGAAACGCTGACCGTTCTCACGGGTCAAACCGCCCTGCTCCACGAACCATTGATAGCCGTCGTCGGCCAGCATCTGGGTCCACAGATAGGCGTAATAGCCTGCCGCATAGCCGCCGCCGAAGATATGGGAGAAATAGCTGCTGCGATAGCGCGGGGGGACCGCCGCCAGATCCAGGTTCTCTTCCCGAAGCACCAGCTGCTCAAACGCGTCCACCTCCTCCGGTAATGCCGAGGTCGACAGGCTATGCCACCGCATATCGAGTAACGCAGCAGCCAATAGCTCGCTCATGTCGTACCCTTTATTGAAGGTTGCCGCACGCAACATATTGTCGCGTAGCGCTTGCGGCATCGGCTCCCCGGACTGGTAGTGCTTCGCGTAGTGGGCAAACACCTGCGGCTGGCCGGCCCAGTGTTCGAAGAAGGAAATTCGACAAAATCGCGCGGCGTATTGGTCCCCGAGAGACTGGCGTAGCGCTGGCTGGCGAACAGCCCATGCAGGGTATGGCCGAACTCATGAAACAGGGTGATCACCTCATCCCACGACAGCAGCGCGCTCTGCCCTGCCTGCGGACGGACGTAGTTGCAGACATTGTAGATAACCGGGCGCTGCGCGCGCAGAGTCGACTGTTCGACAAACACATCCATCCATGCGCCGCCGCTCTTTGAGTCACGAGCGTAGTAGTCACCGTAAAACAGCGCCATCCCTTCGCCGTTGTGATCGAAGATCTCCCAGACCCGCACATCCGGGTGATAGACCGGTATATCGAAGCGCTCAACAAAGCGCAGCCCAAAGAGCTGCGTTGCCGTCCAGAAGACGCCGTCGTGCAGCACCCGCTCGAGGGCAAAATAGGGTTTGAGCTGCGCGTCATCAATGGCATAGGCAGCCCGCCGCACCTGCTCGCTGTAGTAAAGCCAGTCCCATGCCGTCGCGCGAAAACCCCCGCCTTCGTTGTCGATCACCTGCTGGATGTCCGCCAGCTCTCGTTCCGCCCGCGCCCGCGCCGCCGGCGCTATCCGGCGCATAAAGCCCAATGCCTCCGCCGGGGAAGCCGCCATTTGATCGGTCAGCGCCCAGCTGGCGTAATCAGCGGCGCCCAACAGCTCAGCCTGCTGCGCGCGGATCGCCGCCAGCCGCAGTACCAGGTCACGCGTATCATGCTCATCGCCCTGCTGATTGCGGGTCCAGCCGGCGGCGAAGAGATTCTCCCGCGTTTGCCGGTCGCGCAGCGCAAGCAGCTGCGGCTGCTGGGTGGTATTGGTCAGCGTCAGCAACCAGCGGTCGCTAAGCCCTCTTTCACGCGCTGCGTCAGCCGCCGCCGCTATCTCCTCATCGCTCAGGCCAGCCAGTTGATGCCGGTAATCAACCACCAGGCCGCCGCTTTTTGCCGCTCCCAGCAGTCGCTGCTGGAACTGACTTTGCAGCGTAGCCGCTTCGGTGTTCAGTGTGCGCAGCGCCGCCTGCTGCTCGGGAGCCAGCGTCGCCCCGGCGTGAACAAAACGTTGCCACGTCAGGGTCAGGAGACGATAGGACTCGCTGTCCAGCGCCAGCGCGTCGCGCTGCTCGTAGACGCTGTTCACGCGCTGAAACAAGGCCGCATTAAGCCAGATGTCATTCCCCAGCTCGGCGAGTTCGGCGGAAAATTGTTCATCCAGTGATTGAATATAAGGATTGGTATGGGCGCCAGCCATGGCGAAAAAGACCCGCGTCACCCGCGCCAGCAGCTGACCACTCTGCTCCAGCGCCTCGAGCGTGTTGGCGAAACTGGCCGGCTGCGGATTGTCGATAATAGCGCGAATTTCGGCCCGCTGCTGCCGGACGCCCTCATCAAACGCCGGGCGATAGTGGCTGTCGTCAATCACATCGAACGGCGGCGCCTGGTAAGGCAACGTACTGACGCTAAAAAAGGGGTTTTGTTCGGACATCTTTCTCTCCTGTACAGGCTAATGCTGTAAGATTAGGCCTCTCCTTAAGGGGTCGCAATGATTTCCGTTACCGGTCGCCGCCTGTGCGTGCTATGGTATGAAAACACAAAAAGCGTTGAGGAACAGTAAGATGATTATCATGGTCACCGGCGCCACCGCCGGTTTTGGTGAAAGTATTACTCGCCGTTTTATCGCTAACGGTCATAAAGTGATTGCCACCGGTCGTCGTGAAGAGCGCCTGAAGACGCTGAAAGACGAGCTGGGCGATAACCTTTATATCGCGCAACTTGACGTCCGCAACCGCGCCGCCATTGAGACGCTGATTGCTGACCTGCCCGCCGAGTGGCAGGCTATCGATGTGCTGGTGAACAACGCCGGCCTGGCGCTTGGTCTGGAGCCGGCGCACCGCGCCAGTGTGGAAGACTGGGAAGATATGATCGACACCAATAATAAAGGGCTGGTGTACATGACCCGCGCCGTGCTGCCGGGGATGGTGGAGCGCAATCGCGGCCATATCATCAATATCGGCTCTACGGCAGGCAGCTGGCCTTACGCCGGCGGAAACGTCTATGGGGCGACCAAAGCCTTTGTCCGTCAGTTTAGCCTCAATCTTCGTACCGACCTGCACGGCACCGCGGTGCGCGTGACCGACATCGAGCCGGGTCTGGTGGGCGGCACCGAGTTTTCTAACGTCCGCTTTAAGGGCGATGACGCTAAAGCCGAAAAAGCTTACGAAAATACCCAAGCGCTAACGCCGGAAGATGTGACCGAGGCGGTCTGGTGGGTCGCCACCCTGCCGAAACATGTCAACATCAACACCCTGGAGATGATGCCGGTGAGTCAGAGCTTTGCCGGACTCAGCGTTCACCGTCAGGGCTAACCGTCAGCCACCCGGCCTGCGGGCCGGGTATGGGCGGAAACGCAAAAAACGCGTAAAATAGTGCGCATAACCCCCTAAAAAGTAACCATCAATGGCCGCAGAATCGCAACTGAATCCGACGCAACCCGTCAATCAGCAAATTTATCGCATCCTCCGCCGGGATATCGTTCACTGCCTGATCCCGCCTGGTACACCGCTGTCGGAGAAAGAAGTCTCCGTGCGTTTTGCGGTGTCTCGTCAGCCGGTGCGCGAAGCCTTCATTAAGCTGGCGGAAAACGGACTTATCCAGATTCGTCCCCAGCGCGGTAGCTACGTCAATAAAATCTCATTGTCGCAGGTGCGTAATGGTTGCTTCGTCCGCCAGGCGATTGAGTGCGCGGTGGTTCGCCGTGCCGCCGGCATGATTAACGAAGAGCAACTTTATCAGCTGGAACAGAATCTTCACCAGCAGCGTATTGCTGTTGATCGGCAGCAGTTAAACGACTTTTTCCTGCTCGATGATGAATTTCACCAGAAGCTGTCGATTATCGCCGACTGTCAGCTGGCCTGGGAGACAGTGGAAAATATTAAAGCCGCCATCGATCGCGTCCGCTATATGAGTCTGGACCATGTCACCTCTCCGGAGATGCTTCTGCGCCAGCATCATGAGATTTTCACCGCGCTGGAAAAACGCGATGCCGAGGCGGTAGAAAAAGCCATGAGTATCCATTTGCATGAAATCAGCGAATCCGTACTGCTGATTCGCCAGGAGAACCGCGACTGGTTTAGTGAAGAATAAGAGTCAGACGGCTGCCGGCATGGCCGACGCAGCCGTCGTCATTGAAGGGATTATCTAACGACCAATACCGGCGTTTTGGCGTAGCGCAGAATTGACTCGGCGTTGGAGCCCAGCAGATGGGTGGAGATCCCTGGTTTGCGGGAACCAATCACAATGACATCGAACTCTTCGTTGTTACTGATAGCCAGAATTTCGTCACGCACGTTGCCAAAGACTACGCGGGTATGGATCCGCGTCATGGGGATGGCGAACAGTCGCGCCACCTCGCGCATTTTTTTCTCCGACTCTTCTTCCATATAGGCTTCAAACTTACGAATATCCGCCGTAAAACCGCGCAATAGCGAACGGCTGCTGTTCGGCAGAACGTTGAGCAAGGTGATCTCGCCATTTTCGGCCGAAGCGAGAAATTCCGCGTGACGCACCGCTTTATCGCTTAAATCCATTTCAAAGACATCAACAGGCAATAAAATTTTTTTATACATGGCCCGTACTCCTTTTGCAGAGAAAGTTCTTTTTCATTAACTTAACTATGCCATTATTGCGGTGAAATACCAGTCATTGTTCGGAAAAATAACAGCTAATTATCTTCAGTAAATCAGGGAAATATAGAGTTATGTATAGACATTGCGTTCGATCATATTCTGCGTCTGCTAAAACCGATCGCTAGCAAAAAATAGACATCAGCGGAGAATCGTAGAAATAACTGAAGAGCCGGTGTCGACCCCGGGACCGACACCGGAAAAAGATTATTGCGCGGCGGCCCACGCGGCGACGGTAGCTTTAGCCCCCTGCCGCTGCAGCGCTAAGTAGGCGCGGGTCACCGCCGTGACAAAGCGTGACTCCTGCGGCAGTTCGACGCCGAAAATAGCCTCAATACCCAGCAGCGCTTTGACTCGCGCTTCGCCATCGGCGCTGGCAGCCACCGCTTGCTGGATAACCGGCAACAACGGGTCGCATATCTCGATTGACTGGCCCGCATCGTCAACGCCGCCAACGTAACGCATCCACCCTGCCACGCCCAGCGCCAGCAGTGTAAAATCACGCTGATGCACCAGATGCCAGCGTATGGAGTCCAGCATGCGCTGGGGCAACTTCTGGCTGCCGTCCATGGCTATCTGCCAGGTGCGGTGCTTCAGTGCCGGATTGCAGTAACGGTCAATCAGCAAACTGGCATAGCGTGACAGATCCACCCCCTGCACCTTCAGCGTTGGTGCCTGTTCGTCCAGCATCAACGACAGCGCCGCGCGACGGTAGTTATCGTCCTGCATACAGTCGTTGATATGCTGATAACCGGCCAGATAGCCGAGATAAGCGAGGAACGAATGGCTACCGTTGAGCATTCTCAGCTTCATCTCTTCGAAAGGCACCACGTCGGCGACCAGTTCCGCTCCCGCTTTCTCCCACTGCGGACGTCCGGCAACAAAGTTATCCTCAATCACCCACTGACGGAAAGGTTCGCAGGCCACCCCGGCCGGGTCGCGCACCCCGGTCAGCTGGGTAATTTTATCGAGGGTTTCGGCAGTCACCGCCGGGACAATCCGGTCCACCATCGTCGACGGAAAGGTGACATTCTGCTCTATCCATGCGGCAAGATCCTCGTCTAAAGCCCGGGCGTAGGCGCAGACGACGTTGCGCATCACGTGACCATTTTCCGGCATGTTATCGCAGGACATCACGGTAAAAGCAGGCAGGCCGGCCGCCCGGCGGCGAGATAAGGCCTCCACCACTACCCCCGCCGCCGATTTTGGCTGGTGCGGGTTATGCAGATCGGCGGCGATCAGCGGGTGATCGAGCTGCAGTTCGCCGCTGGCTGGCGAATGGCAATAGCCTTTCTCAGTAATCGTCAGGGAGACAATGGCCACCTGTGGCTGACACATCGCCGCCAGCACCGCTTCGAGACCATCAACCCCGGCGTGCAGCGCCTGCTTCACCACACCAACCACGCGCGCGGTCCAGGCGTCGGCGGACATTTCGGCGACGGTATACAGCAGATCCTGCTGCTGGAGATCGGCGATCTGCTGCTCGCCGCCAATCAGATTAACTTCGGTGTAGCCCCAGTCGCTGCCGTGCTCGCTGGCCAGTATATCGGCATACACAGCCTGATGAGCGCGATGAAACGCGCCAAAACCAAGATGAACGATACGGGGGATCAGTGCGCTGCGATCGTAGGTCGGCAGCGTGGCGTTAGCGGTTAAGAGGGTGTTTTCCATGATGACTCTCGTTGTTATGTAGCCCATCAACCATTCTCGGGGAGAACTCTCGAGGAGAATGCCTTTGTGCCTCAACCATCTCACGCAATTGGTATAACATCTTTGATTTCTGTCAACTACCATACAAGAAGATCTCGCCTGATAAAGCACGGGGCACGTGGCTGCAATCGCCGCAGTGACAGGATAGCGCAGGTAACGGGAGGAGAAGAACATGGCGGCCGCGCGTCCCTGCGGGCCTGCTGTTGACGAATCGCCGAGCGTTGTTAATCGATGCGAGTTTTGACGATAAAGAAATAGCACAGCGCCCCGGCAAAGGTCACCCCGGCGGCGATCACCAGCGCCAGATTGAAAGAGTGAGTCGTATCCACTACCCAGCCGGTCACGATCGGCGCGAAGGAGGCAAACACAAAGCTGCCGAAGTTCTGGATCGCCGCCACCGAAGCCACTTTATGCTCCGCCACCATTACCTGCACCAGCCCCCAGGCGGACGTCCCGGCAAAATGAACGCAAAACAGCGCCATGGAGATAAAAGCCACCGCCTGGGCTGGCGTGGACGATTGCACCACCAGCAAGGTGCCCAGCGCCGACAGCACCAGACCGATAACAATCGCCGTTTTGCGGGTTTTCGCCTGATCGTAGCCTCTGCGCGCCAGGGCATCGACCACCAGGCCGTTGACCCACATCCCCACCGCCGCGGCAAGAAACGGGATCGCCGCCACCCAGCCGGTACGGGCCAGGCTTAACCCCTGCTGCGCCTGCAAATAGCCGGGCAACCAGGCGATATACAGCCAGCCGGTGTAGTTCACACCGGAAAAGCCGAGGATCATCCCCCAGGTAGTCCGCCGTTTAAACAGAGCCAGCCATTCGCTAAACTTCAGCGCCGGGCGGGCCGCCTCCTCACTGGCCAGATACTGCTGCTCCTCCTCCTGCAGGGTAAACAGCCGACGGTTACGGTAGCCCACATACCAGCACAGGCCGACCACGATCCCGGCTAAACCAATCACCACAAACATCGTTCGCCAACCCCAGGCCAACTGCATGATGACCAGGGCCGGCGGGGCGATAGCCTGGCCCAGCACCGTCGAGGAGTTGAATATTCCCACCGCCGTGCCGCGCTCTCTTTGCGCATACCAGTCGTTGATCGATTTCACGCCGGCTGGCATAAACGGCGCTTCGCCGATCCCGAGGCCAATGCGCAGCAGAATAAAATGCGAGAACGAATTGACCATCCCGGTCAGGGCCTGCATCGCGGACCAGAAAATCAGCCCGGCGCCCAGCACAATCCGTGGTCCCAGGCGATCCAACAAAATACCGGAGGGCAGTTGCGCGAAGCCGTAGGAGAGCGAAAAGGCGGAGAGCAGCACCCCAAACTCGGTGGCGCTAAGGCCCAGGTCGGCGCGTATCGCCTCCCCGGCGACGCTCAGCGAAGAGCGGTCAAGAAAGTTGACGATACCGGCGATAAACAGCAGCGTCAGGGTGATCTTCTGCACCCGACGGATGCGTAACGGCGTCGCCCCGGTCCGGGCGGCAAGAGTCTCGATAGCCATCGTTGTTCCTTACAGAGTCATATGAAATAGGATATCTGATAAGTAAGGCAACAGGTCGACTACCATACAAGAATTAGGGTTGAAAAAAGCGGCAGGGATCACACATGACGGGCTTAGGCCCGTCCCCACCCCGCCACGATGATTAGCATGCCGCACAGGGCGATTGCCGCGCCCGCCCAGTCATAATGGGTTAATTTGACCCCATCAACGACCCGCAGCCAGAGCAATGCGGTACAAACGTACACCCCACCGTAGGCGGCATATACCCGGCCGCTGGCGGCCGGATGGAGCGTCAGGAGCCAGACGAATAGCGCCAGCGCCAGGGCGGTGGGGATCAGCAGCAGCGGCGTTGCCCCGCGCTTGAGCCATAGCCACGGTAGATAACAGCCGACGATTTCACACAGAGCGGTAGCAAAGAACAGCAGCGTTGTTTTGAGCATTAAAAGATTCGTAAAAGAGACAAAGCGTTGAACCATTCTACGCGATAATGGCCTCTGCCCCACGCTGTTTTGCCGGCTATGCCCAACAAAAGAGCTGTAGTAAACTGAACCTGAGGGTTAACCCATCACTTAAAGGAAATCGTGATGAACATGACACTGAACAAACGCTGGTGCCTGACCGCCATTCTGGCGTTAAGCGCTGTGGTCTACACCTCCAGCTCCTATGCCGCCACCGACCGGCTGGTGATTGAATCTGGCGACAGCGCGCAGAGCCGTCAGCAGGCGTCGATGGAAAAAGAGCAATGGAACGACACCCGCAGCCTGCGCCAGAAGGTGAACAAACGGGCGGAAAAAGAGTGGGATAAAGCCGATGTCGCTTTCGACGCGCAGGATAACTGCCAGAAGAGCGCCAACGTCAATGCCTATTGGGAGCCAAACACCCTGCGCTGTCTTGACCGTCGCACCGGCCGCGCGATCAATCCCTGAGCCGCTCCCTGACCACGCTGGCGCCTGCGGGCGCCGCCTTTCTGTAATCCCTTTTCCGTTTTGACCACAGGAATCTCCATGACCGACGCGCTACACGTCAAACTCCGCCCGCTTGAGCGCGAAGATTTGCGCTTCGTCCACCAGCTCGATAACAACGCCAGCGTCATGCGCTACTGGTTTGAAGAGCCGTACGAGGCCTTCGTTGAGCTCTCCGATCTGTACGACAAACATATTCACGATCAAAGCGAGCGCCGCTTTGTCATCGAATGCAATGGCGATAAAGCCGGACTGGTGGAGCTGGTTGAAATCAACCATGTGCACCGCCGGGCCGAGTTTCAGATCATCATCTCCCCCGACTTCCAGGGAAAAGGTCTCGCCACCCGCGCCGCACGCCTGGCGATGGACTATGGCTTTACCGTGCTCAATCTGTATAAGCTGTATTTAATCGTTGATAAAGAGAATGAAAAAGCGATCCATATTTACCGCAAGCTCGGCTTTATGGTCGAGGGTGAACTGATCCATGAGTTTTTCATTAACGGCGAGTACCGCAACACCATCCGCATGTGCCTGTTCCAGCACCAGTATCTGGCCGAGCACAAAACGCCCGGGCCGTCCCTGCTGAAGCCGACGGCTCAGTAATAATCGATACGGTTTTTAATGGTGTAGTGGCGGGTCAGCGGCGGCTGGACGCTTTCATCGATCACCTGCAGCTCACAGCTCAGCGGATTGTCGTGATCGTCGTAGTCGCAGGTCTGACGCACCGTGCCCAGCGTGCGATCGTTGAAGGTGCTGATGGCGGTATAGTCCAATTTCTTACGCGGATCCTTTGACGGCGTTGAGGCGACGGTAAATCGCTCCTCTTTGGCGGTGGTGGTTTTTCCCAGCGGATAGCCATCGCTGTCATAGCGGTAGGTGGCGGTGGTCTCTTTGCCGCGTGCGCTGATAATAAAACCGTTATCATCCGTCTCCCAACTCACCCCGGCGGCAGGCATCTCCGCCAGCTGACACTTGCCCTGCAGGCGCAGCCGCTTCTCGTGGGTGCGCCCGTCGACGTAATAGTTGGCGTCCAGCAGCAGCGTGGCGCCGGTTTTGTTCTCCACATCTTCCAGGGTCAGCAGATCGAAACACCCTTCCCTGGAGAGCTGAGCGCTCACCTTCTTGACCACCACATCGTGTTCATCCAGCAGCGTCTGGCTAAAATCTTTCACCGGCCCGCGCAGGGGATCAAACTCAAACTCATTGGAAAAACTCGCCATCTCCGGGGTGAAGGCGTCCGGGGCGCTTTTACGGTCGCATGCCGTCAGCAGCAGCGCTGCCGGGATCAGCCAATACAATCTTTTCACAGACGATTCCTTTTGTGTACATCCGATCATATTAGCAAATACAATTGTTTACACCAGTTCTGCTATGCTTAAATCTGGATAACATCGATAAGGAGCGTAAGATGAAACTATCCCTCTGCACCGGCGCTGCGCTACTGCTGTGCTCCACGGCCGTACTGGCGGCTCCCGACTCCTGTGAACGGGTCAAAAGCGACATCCATCAGAAGATCATCAACAATGGCGTACCGGAAACCGCCTTCAGCCTGGCCATTGTGCCAAACGATCAGGCAGACCAGCCCGGGGTTCAGGTGGTCGGTCATTGCGCCAACGACACCTTCAAAATCACCTATACGCGTAACAGCGACAGTCCCGCCGAAAACGACGCTCAGTAAGCCCTCTTCGGTTTCAAATGAAAGATCTTATCCCTGCATTGACCAGGGATAAGGTCTACTGGCTACCCATAACGTATTATCGCTCACCCCTGCGTCTGTTAATGGCACAGCGGCCCTTCTCCGTACAACATAACGATCATGGAGTGAGCAATGTCGAATCAGGAATCTCCCGGCGGCGTCAGCCGACGCGCGCTACTCAAATCCACAGCCCTCGGCTCCCTGGCGCTGGCCGCCGGCGGGCTGACCCTGCCCTTTACGCTGCGCCGCGCCGCGGCGGCGGTACAACAGGCTACAGGCGACACAACCCGCATTGTCTGGGGCGCCTGCTCGGTTAACTGCGGCAGCCGCTGCGCCCTGCGGCTGCACGTGCGTGATGATGAAGTGGTTTACGTCGAAACGGATAACACCGGCGATGACCGCTACGGCGACCATCAGGTCCGCGCCTGCCTGCGCGGGCGTTCGATTCGCCGGCGCATCAATCATCCGGATCGCCTTAACTATCCCATGAAGCGCGTCGGCAAGCGCGGAGAAGGCAAATTTGTCCGCATCAGCTGGCAGGAGGCGCTGGATACCCTCGCCGACCGCCTGAAGAGCGTGGTAGCGCAGTATGGCAACGAAGCCGTATACATTAACTACTCTTCAGGGATCGTCGGCGGCAACATCACCCGTTCGTCGCCTTCCGCGTCGCCGGTAGCGCGTTTAATGAACTGCTACGGCGGCTCGCTTAACCAGTACGGTACCTACAGTACTGCGCAGATTGCCTGCGCCATGCCCTACACCTACGGCAGTAACGACGGCAACAGCACCTCGGATATTGAAAACAGCAAGCTGGTAGTGATGTTCGGCAACAATCCGGCGGAGACCCGGATGAGCGGCGGCGGCATTACCTGGTATCTGGAGCAGGCCCGCGAGCGCTCTAACGCGCGAATGATCGTCATCGATCCGCGCTACACCGATACCGCCGCCGGTCGGGAAGATGAGTAGATCCCCATTCGCCCCGGCACCGACGCCGCGCTGGTCGCCGGTATCGCCTGGGTGTTGATTAACGAAGATCTGGTGGACCAGCCTTTCCTTGATCAATACTGCGTTGGCTACGACGAGAAAACGCTCCCGGCCGGGGCGCCGGCGAATGGTCATTACAAAGCCTATATCCTCGGCGAGGGCGACGACGGGATCGCTAAAACGCCGCAGTGGGCCTCGCGTATTACCGGTATCCCCACCGATCGCATCATTAAGCTGGCGCGCGAAATCGGCATGAGCAAGCCGGCCTACATTTGCCAGGGCTGGGGGCCCCAGCGCCAGGCCAACGGCGAACTCACCGCCCGGGCGATCGCCATGCTGCCGATCTTAACCGGCAACGTCGGCATCAACGGCGGCAATAGCGGCGCCCGCGAATCAACCTACACCATCACCATTGAGCGCCTGCCGGTGCTGGAAAACCCGGTGAAGACCGCCATCTCCTGCTTTACCTGGACCGACGCCATCGCGCGCGGTCCAGAGATGACCGCCAGCCGCGATGGCGTACGCGGAAAAGAGAAGCTGGATGTGCCGATCAAGTTCCTGTGGAACTACGCGGGCAACACCATCATCAACCAGCACTCCGACATCAATAAGACCCACGAAATTCTGCAGGATGAAAGCAAGTGCGAAACCATTGTGGTTATCGACAACTTTATGACCTCGTCGGCGAAATACGCCGACCTGCTGCTGCCCGACCTGATGACCGTTGAGCAGGAGGATATCATTCCTAACGATTACGCCGGCAATATGGGCTATCTGATTTTTATTCAGCCCGCCACCTCAGCGAAGTTCGAACGCAAACCGATTTACTGGATCCTAAGCGAAGTGGCGAAACGACTCGGCGACGACGTGCATCAACGTTTTACCGAGGGACGTACCCAGGAACAGTGGCTGCAGTATCTGTACGCCAAAATGGTGGCGAAAGATCCGGCGCTGCCGGCCTACGAGGATCTGAAGCGAATGGGCATCTACAAGCGCAAAGACCCGAACGGCCACTTCGTCGCCTATCGCGACTTCCGGCGCGATCCTGAAGCGCATCCGCTCAAAACCCCGTCCGGCAAAATTGAAATCTACTCCAGCCGACTCGCAGAGATTGCCGCCCGCTGGCAGCTGGAGAAAGACGAAGTTATCAGCCCGCTGCCGGTCTACGCCTCCACATTTGAAGGCTGGGACGATCCGCTGCGCAGCCAGTATCCGCTGCAGCTGTTTGGTTTCCACTATAAAGCGCGCACCCATTCCAGCTACGGCAACGTTGATGTATTACAAGCGGCCTGTCGCCAGGAAGTATGGATCAATCCGCTTGACGCGGAAAAACGCGGGATTAAAAACGGCGATATGGTGCGCGTTTTTAATCAGCGCGGCGAAGTCCGTCTTCCGGCGAAAGTGACGCCACGCATCATGCCGGGGGTCTCGGCGATGGGCCAGGGCGCCTGGCACGACGCCAATATGACCGGAGATCGGATCGACCATGGCGCCTGCATGAATACCCTGACCACCCACCGCCCGTCGCCGCTGGCGAAGGGGAATCCACAGCATACCAACCTGGTCGATATCGAGAAGGTTTAAGGAGTAAACCATGAGCACGCAATATGGATTCTTTATCGACTCCGCTCGCTGTACCGGATGCAAAACCTGCGAGCTGGCCTGTAAGGACTACAAGAACCTGACTCCGGAGGTCA
>ERZ791760.510-NODE-510-length-15759-cov-3.186449_pt1 | contig 15759 bp, 9 predicted proteins | sample MGYA00509950_ERZ791760 | MGnify/ENA primary metagenome ERZ791760 (study PRJEB30046, sample SAMN00792002) | human gut metagenome | study: EMG produced TPA metagenomics assembly of the A metagenome-wide association study of gut microbiota in type 2... | reverse complement strand
GGGCTGTATGCCCCCTGGGTACGAGTCTTTACATCGCCCGCCGCTCTTTCTATATTCAAAAATTGTATAAGACATTCAGCAATATAATGATATCAATACCCTTATTCATGACGTGACCGGCGCCGCGCCGCGGTACGACAGGGCAGGGGCGATCCACTTCATCGTTAAGGACTGGCGAAATGGGCAAGGCGGTTATAGCAATTCACGGCGGCGCAGGGGCGATTTCTCGCGCGCAAATGACGCCGGAGCGGGAGCGAGAGTATGTGGCGGCGCTGTCGACTATCGTCGAAAGCGGGCAGAAAATGTTGGCCGCGGGCGCCAGCGCGCTGGATGCCGTGACCGAGGCCGTTCGGCTGCTGGAGGAGTGTCCGTTGTTCAACGCCGGAATGGGCGCGGTATTTACCCGCGATCAAACCCACGAGCTGGACGCCTGCGTAATGGACGGCTACAGCCTGCAGGCGGGCGCGGTAGCCGGGGTCAAACATTTGCGTAATCCGGTGCTGGCGGCGCGTCTGGTGCTGGAGAAGAGTCCGCACGTATTACTGATCGGCGAGGGGGCGGAAAATTTTGCCATCTCCCACGGGATGGCGCGCGTGGATAACGATCTCTTTTCCACTCCTGAAAGGCTGCTGCAGCTGCAGGAGGCGAAAGCGGGCGGGGAGATTATCCTCGACCACCACGCCGCTCCCCTTGACGAACACCAGAAAATGGGCACCGTCGGCGCGGTGGCGCTCGATCTGGCCGGCAATCTGGCGGCGGCGACCTCCACCGGCGGCATGACCAACAAACTGCCCGGACGCGTCGGCGACAGCCCGCTGCCGGGCGCGGGGTGTTATGCCAATAATGCCAGCGTGGCGGTCTCCTGTACCGGCACCGGCGAAGTCTTTATGCGCACCCTGGCGGCCTACGATATCGCCGCCCTGATGGAGTATGGGCAGCTCAGTCTCTATTCCGCCTGCGAGCGGGTGGTGATGGAGAAACTGCCGGCTCTCGGCGGCAACGGCGGGCTGATAGCCGTCGATCGCGAAGGCAACGTCGTTTTACCGTTTAACAGTGAAGGCATGTACCGCGCCTGGTGCTATGCCGGCGATACGCCGACCATTGGCATTTATCGCGAATAGAACAAGGGAGAGGGCGAGTGTCGCAAACTCACGAAACCGATACCTGCGAAGTGCTGGTGGTGCGCAACCTGAACGTGGCGTTCCGCCAGCAGGATGCGCCGGAGGTGCAGGCCGTGCGTCAGCTTTCCTTCAGCCTGCGCCTCGGCGAGACGCTGGCGATAGTGGGTGAGTCCGGTTCGGGAAAATCGGTGACCGCGCTGGCGCTGATGCGTCTGCTAGACGCGGCCAGCAGCGAGGTGAACAGCGAGGGGCTGTGGTTGCGGCGGCGTAACCGGCAGGTGATCGCGCTCAATGAGCAAACGGACGCTGAGATGCGCCGGGTGCGCGGCGCGGATCTGGCCATGATTTTTCAGGAGCCGATGACCTCGCTGAATCCGGTTTTTACCATCGGCGAGCAGATTGCCGAATCCCTGCGCCTGCACCAGGGGTTGGGGCGCGAAGAGGCGCTGCGCGCGGCGAAAAAGATGCTCGATCAGGTGCGTATTCCCCAGGCGGAAGAGATGCTCTCGCGCTATCCGCACCAGCTCTCCGGCGGCATGCGCCAGAGGGTGATGATCGCCATGGCGCTCTCCTGTCGGCCGGCGGTGTTGATAGCCGATGAGCCAACCACGGCGCTGGATGTCACCATCCAGGCGCAAATTCTGCAACTCATTGCCGTCCTGCAAAAGGAGATGGCGATGGGGGTGATCTTTATCACCCACGATATGGGCGTCGTGGCCGATATCGCCGATCGGGTGCTGGTGATGTATCGCGGTGAGGCGGTAGAGACCGGCAGCGTTGAGGAGATCTTTCGTTCGCCGCAGCACCCGTATACGCAGTCGCTGCTGGCGGCGGTCCCGCGGCTGGGGGAGATGCGTGGCCAGGATCTGCCGCGCCGTTTTCCGCTGCCGGGCCAGTCGCTGGCGGAGAGCGAAACGCCCGATACGGTAGTCGCCGGCGAGCCGATCCTGCAGGTGCGTGACCTGGTGGCCCGTTTTCCGGTGCGCGGCGGGCTGCTCAATCGCGTGACGCGCGAAGTACATGCGGTGGAGAAGGTCAGTTTTGATCTCTGGCCGGGAGAGACCCTGTCGCTGGTGGGCGAGTCCGGCTGCGGCAAGTCGACCACCGGCCGGGCGCTGCTGAGGCTGGTAGAGACCCAGGGAGGCACCATTACCTTCGACGGTCAGCGGATCGATACCCTCGCCGGCGGCAAGCTGCAGGCTCTGCGGCGCAATATTCAGTTTATTTTTCAGGATCCTTACGCCTCGCTTGATCCGCGTCAGACGGTCGGCGATTCGATTATGGAGCCGCTGCGGGTGCATGGCCTGCTGCGTGGGGAAGCAGCGCGTGAGCGGGTCGCCTGGCTGCTGAAGCGCGTGGGGTTGCAGCCGGAGCATGCCTGGCGCTATCCCCATGCCTTTTCCGGCGGCCAGCGGCAGCGGATCTGCATTGCCCGCGCGCTGGCGCTGAATCCGAAGGTGGTGATAGCCGACGAGTCGGTGTCGGCCCTGGATGTCTCCATTCGGGCGCAGATTATCAATCTGATGCTCGACCTGCAGCGCGAGATGGGCATCGCGTTTCTGTTTATTTCCCATGATATGGCGGTGGTGGAGCGCATCAGCCACCGCGTGGCGGTGATGTATCGCGGTCGCATTGTCGAAATAGGCCCGCGCCGCGCGGTGTTTGAAAACCCGCAGCACCCCTATACCCGTAAGCTCATGGCCGCCGTACCGGTGGCCGACCCGGGCCACCGTCATCCGCAGCGGGTCCTGCTGTCTGATGACGTCCCGGGCAATATTTATAAGCGGGGCGAGGAGATCGCCAGCGTGCCGTTGCAGCAGGTCGGGCCGGGCCACTTCGTCGCCCGCGAATCCGCCGATGTGCTGGGCAGAACATAACAACACATAACGCATCTTTTCAGGAGAACACGATGACACAACCTGTTTCACGCAAATGGTGGCTGGCGCTGAGTATCGCGGCAGCCCTGGCGAGCGCTCCCGCCTTTGCCGCCAAAGATGTGGTGGTGGCGGTCGGGTCTAACTTCACGACCCTCGACCCCTATGATGCCAACGATACCCTGTCGCAGGCGGTGGCGAAGTCCTTTTATCAAGGCCTGTTCGGCCTTGATAAAGAGATGAAGCTGCAAAACGTTCTTGCTGAGAGCTATACCGTGTCACCGGACGGCCTGGTGTACACCATTAAGCTGCACAGCGGGGTGAAATTCCAGGATGGCACTGACTTTAACGCTGAGGCGGTAAAGGCTAACCTCGATCGCGCGAGTAACCCGGATAACCATCTCAAGCGCTATAACCTGTATAAAAATATTGCCAGTACCGAGGCGGTCGATCCGACTACGGTCAAAATTACCCTGAAGCAGCCCTTCTCGGCGTTTATTAACATTCTCGCCCATCCGGCGACAGCGATGATTTCGCCGGCGGCGCTGAAAAAATATGGTAAGGATATCGGCTTCCACCCGGTGGGCACCGGGCCGTATAAGCTCGACACCTGGAACCAGACGGATTTTGTGAAGGTCAGCAAGTTCGATGGGTACTGGCAGCCGGGGCTGCCAAAGCTGGATTCTATCACCTGGCGTCCGGTGGTGGATAACAATACCCGGGCGGCGATGCTGCAGACCGGCGAGGCGCAGTTCGCCTTCCCGATCCCTTACGAACAGGCGCCGCTGCTGGCGAAAAACAGCAAACTGGAGCTGGTGGCCAGCCCGTCGATCATGCAGCGCTACATCAGCATGAACGTGACGCAGAAGCCGTTCGATAATCCGAAGGTACGGGAAGCCATCAACTATGCGATTAACCGTCAGGCGCTGGTGAAGGTAGCGTTCGCCGGCTACGCCACCCCGGCGACCGGAGTGGTGCCGCCGTCGATCGCCTATGCCCAGACCTACACCGCCTGGCCATACGATCCGGCGAAAGCGCGCCAGCTGCTGAAAGAGGCGGGCTACCCTAACGGTTTCAGCACCACGCTGTGGTCATCACATAATCACAGCACCGCTCAGAAAGTACTGCAGTTCACCCAGCAGCAGCTGGCGCAGGTGGGGATTAAGGCGCAGGTGACGGCGATGGACGCTGGTCAGCGGGCGGCGGAAGTGGAAGGTAAAGGGCAGAAAGAGAGCGGGGTACGGATGTTCTATACCGGCTGGTCCGCCTCCACCGGTGAAGCCGACTGGGCGCTGTCGCCGCTGTTCGCCTCGCAAAACTGGCCGCCGACGCTGTTTAATACCGCGTTTTACAGCAACCCGCAGGTGGATAACGCGCTGAGCGAGGCGCTGAAAACCACCGATCCGCAACAGAAAACCAAACTCTATAAAGAGGCGCAGGATATTATCTGGAAAGAGTCGCCGTGGGTGCCGCTGGTGGTCGAGAAACTGGTCTCCGCCCACAGCAAGAACCTCACCGGTTTCTATATCCAGCCGGATACCGGCTTTAGCTTCGAACAGGCGGACCTGACGCCGTGATCATGTTCATCTTCATGCGTCCTCTCTCCCGGAATGGGAGGGAGCGATGCTGAATTATGTGATTAAGCGCCTGCTGGGCCTGATCCCTACTCTGCTTATCGTCGCGGTGCTGGTGTTTCTGTTCGTCCATATGCTGCCCGGTGACCCGGCGCGGCTGATTGCCGGACCTGAGGCCGATGCCCAGGTGGTGGCGATGGTGCGCCAGCAGCTGGGGCTTGACCAGCCGCTGCATGTCCAGTTCTGGCACTACATCACCAACGTGCTGCGCGGCGATTTTGGCATTTCCATGGCCTCGCGGCGTCCCGTTGCCAGTGAGATAGCCAGTCGCTTTATGCCCACGCTGTGGCTGACGCTGGCCAGCATGAGCTGGGCGGTACTGTTCGGGATGGCGGCGGGGATTGCGGCCGCGGTGTGGCGCAATCGCTGGCCCGACCGTCTGGGAATGGCGCTGGCGGTGAGCGGTATTTCGTTTCCGGCTTTTGCCCTTGGTATGCTGCTGATGCAGGTGTTTTCGGTTGAGCTGGGCTGGCTGCCGACGGTGGGGGCCGACAGCTGGCGGCACTATATTTTGCCGTCGTTGACCCTTGGCGCGGCGGTGGCGGCGGTCATGGCGCGCTTTACCCGCGCGTCATTCGTCGATGTGCTGCATGAAGACTATATGCGCACCGCCCGGGCGAAGGGGGTGAGCGAAACGCGGGTGGTGCTCAAGCATGGTCTGCGCAATGCGATGATCCCGGTGGTGACCATGATGGGGCTGCAGTTCGGCTTTCTGCTCGGCGGGTCGATCGTTGTGGAGAAGGTGTTTAACTGGCCGGGGCTTGGGCGCTTGCTGGTCGATTCGGTGGAGATGCGCGATTACCCGGTGATTCAGGCGGAAGTGCTGCTCTTTTCGCTGGAGTTTATTCTTATCAATTTAGTGGTGGATGTGCTGTACGCGGCCATAAACCCGGCTATCAGGTATAAGTAAGGTGCGATTGCTTAACTGGAGAAGGCAGGCGGCGCTGAACGCCATGCCGGGCATCAGACCCGGCGAGATCCATACCCCCTGGCATGAGTTCTGGCGGCGCTTTCGTCGCCAGCCGGTGGCGATGGGCGCTGGTATTTTCGTGCTGTTGCTGATTGCGGTAGCCATCGTTGCCCCATGGATAGCGCCGTATGATGCGGAAAATTATTTCGACTACGACCGTCTGAACGAGGGGCCTTCGCTGGTGCACTGGTTCGGAGTCGACTCCCTGGGACGGGATATTTTCAGCCGGGTGCTGGTCGGGGCGCAGATCTCGCTGGCCGCCGGGGTACTGGCGGTGCTGATTGGCGCGGCCATCGGCACGGTGCTTGGGCTGCTGGCTGGCTACTATGAGGGCTGGTGGGACCGGCTCATTATGCGACTTTGCGACGTGTTGTTCGCCTTTCCGGGGATCCTGCTGGCGATCGCGGTGGTCGCCGTCATGGGCAGCGGGATGGCCAACGTGATCATCGCCGTGGCGATCTTCTCGATCCCGGCGTTTGCTCGTCTGGTGCGCGGCAATACGCTGGTTCTGAAGCAGCAGACCTTTATTGAATCGGCGCGCAGCATCGGCGCCAGCGACGCCACCATTCTGTTCAACCATATTCTGCCGGGGACGGTGTCATCGATCGTGGTTTATTTCACCATGCGCATTGGGGTATCGATTATTTCGGCGGCCAGTCTGTCGTTTCTCGGCCTCGGCGCGCAGCCGCCCACCCCGGAGTGGGGCGCGATGCTCAACGAAGCGCGGGCGGATATGGTGATGTCTCCGCACGTGGCGCTCTTTCCGGCGGTGGCGATTTTCGTGACCGTACTGGCGTTTAATCTGCTGGGAGATGGCCTGCGCGATGCGCTGGATCCGAAGTTAAAGGGGTAGGGTGAGGGAAAGCTCCGCCGGGAGTCCTTTATGTTATCTGCGGCTTCAGCGCACATTGCGCTTCCGGTTAATTTTCTGCGTTAGGTCTCTCATGGCGCAGGGAGCGGTGTGAGGCGGAAACGACCGCCGGACGGTTCCCTCTCCTCCCGGGAGAGGGCCAGGGTGAGGCGAAGCATCGCTGGAAAGTCCTTTATGTTATCTGTGGCTTCAGCGTAGTTTGCGCTCCCGGTTAATCGTCTGCGTTATGTCTCTTATGGCGCAGCAAAATAACGGCGCAACAGGGCTGCCTGGAAGGTAATCAATGCTTGCCCGTGGCGCTGCGCTTGCGCGGACCTGGGGGGGGAGCCTACGGGAGGACCCCGTAGGCTGGGGAATGCGCTAAGCCGCTATCCGGGAAGCTGGACTAGACCCGGGTACCCCACAGGTCGTATTCGTCGGCGTGCTCGACTTTCACCCGCACCACGTCGCCCGGCTTAACGCGGGTTTCGCCGTTCAGGTACACCGCGCCGTCGATTTCCGGAGCGTCGGCCATGCTGCGTCCGATAGCGCCTTCTTCATCAACTTCATCTACCAGCACCAGGATTTCGCGCCCCACTTTCTCCTGCAGACGCTCGGCAGAGATCTGCTGCTGCAGCTGCATAAAGCGGTTCCAGCGCTCTTCTTTCACCTCTTCCGGCACCTGGTCCGCCAGCTCGTTGGCGGTAGCGCCTTCAACCGGGCTGTACTTAAAGCAGCCGACGCGGTCGAGACGCGCCTCTTTCAGGAAGTCGAGCAGCATCTGGAAATCTTCTTCCGTTTCGCCCGGGAAGCCCACAATAAAAGTGGAGCGCAGGGTCAGATCCGGGCAAATTTCACGCCACTGCTTAATGCGCGCCAGCTGACGGTCCGCAGAACCTGGACGCTTCATCAGCTTCAGAATACGCGGGCTGGCGTGCTGCAGCGGAATATCGAGGTACGGCAGAATCTTGCCTTCCGCCATCAGCGGGATCACATCGTCAACGTGCGGGTACGGGTAGACATAGTGCAGGCGCACCCAGATGCCGAGCTTCGCCAGCTCTTCGCACAGACTGACCATGCTGGTCTTCACCGGCATACCGTTGTGGAAGCCGGTGCGGTGCTTGATGTCGACGCCGTAGGCGGAGGTGTCCTGCGAAATCACCAGCAGCTCTTTCACGCCGGCGTCAGCGAGGCGTTTGGCTTCGGCCAGCACTTCGCCAATCGGACGGCTCACCAGATCGCCACGCATGGACGGGATGATGCAGAAGGTGCAGCGATGGTTGCAGCCTTCAGAAATTTTTAAGTAGGCGTAGTGGCGCGGCGTCAGCTTAACCCCCTGTTCCGGCACCAGGCTCAGGAACGGGTTGTGCTTCGGCTTCGGCGTATAATGATGGACATGCTCCAGCACCTGCTCATAGCTGTGCGGACCGGTGATCTCCAGCACCTTCGGATGCACTTCGCGGATCTGATCCTCTTTCGCGCCGAGACAGCCGGTGACGATTACCTTGCCGTTCTCTTTCAACGCTTCGCCGATCGCTTCCAGCGATTCCTGCACAGCGCTATCAATAAAGCCGCAGGTGTTAACGATCACCATATCGGCGTTGTCGTAGGTCGGTACGACGTCATAACCTTCGGTGCGCAGTTCGGTCAGGATACGCTCTGAGTCCACGAGGTTTTTCGGGCAGCCCAGGGAGACGAAGCCGATTTTCGGCTGATGCGTGACATTGCTCATAGCTTAAAAAGTGTTCAATTATTGGAATGGTCAGGGCAGGAATTCTACAGATCTTTGCGAAAAAGAGTATAGCTCCGTCGCGGTTAATGGTGAAAAAGCGCCCCCGACCTGTCTTTTACGCCCCCCACCGCCAGAGCGGATCCCACACGCCCCGGAGCAGAGGGGTGGGACACGCTTCTGACAAGCCGCGCGCGCAGGCGGCTCAAGCCCGGCGTGGCTGCCGGGCAGAGACTTATTGCGCCGGGTTAATGGCTGCGGAGGGGGTGGCGCCGGTTTTTTTCGGCTCGCGCTTATCCTGCAGCGTGAAAATAGAGATCAGGGTAAAGAGCCCGGCGACGCTGCCGAGAATCAGATAGGTGTTGGCGAAGCCAATGGTATCGTACAGATAGCCTGCCAGCGGAGAGTAAATGGCGGTGGCGATCGAGGCGACGAACAGCACCAGCAAATAGACCGTCGAAGAGAGCTTGTGGTCGAAGTTGGCGGCGATGAATTTAAAGACCGATACCAGAATCAACGGCTTCTCCAGAGCATGCATCATTTTCACCGCACCAATCCACACCGGGCCGAGGGGCACGGCTGAGCCGACAATACGTACCGACATGATCAGCCCGGCGATGATCAGCGCCCATTTGGCGCCGGTCCGGTTAACAAACCATGGCATCAGGCAGAGGAACAGGGTTTCACCGCAGACCTGAATAGACGCGAGGATCCCGTACCAGCGGTTGCCTTCCTCCGGCGTCGGGAACTGTAGCGAGAAGTACTGGGCAAACTGCTGATCGTAGGTGTCGTAAATCTGCGTGACGAACAGGGTAAAGAGCAGCAGCATCCAGAACTGACCATTCTTCGCCAGCTCAAGGGCATGAGAGACCTTCAGCGATTCGCTTCGCGCCACATCGGCGTCGGTTAATTCAATTTTGGTTAGCATAAAGCAGATGGCGGCGATGACAATGGCGAGGCTGGCGAGCCAGAAGGCCAGATTAGGATTGCTGTCGATATATTTACCCACAATCCAGGCCGCCGCTGCCCAGCCTAACGAGCCCCACATCCGCACACGACCATATTCGAACTGATAGCGCCGGGAAATCTTATCGATATAAGAGTCGATTACTCCGCAGCCGGAGTTAAAGATGATCCCCAGATAGATCCCTCCCAGCAAGGCGCCAAACCAAAAGTTGTGCACCAGCAGCGGCGCGTAAACGTAGATAAAGAAGGGGCCCACCGGCAGGAGCAGGGCGACCAGCAGCCAGATAAGCCGTTTTTTCAGGCCGAACTTGTCAGAGATAAAGCCGAAGAAAGGCTGCATCAGCAGGGCGATAAAGGCGTTGACCGAGTAAAGCAGCCCGGTCTTCGTGGCGCTGATGCCAAGATGCTGGGTGGTCCAGATAACGAAGAAAGCCATGGTCGACGACCAGGCGAACAGGTAGAGGAAATCGAAAAGACTCAACAGAAGGTAGTTTCTTTTACCGGACGTCATGTTTCAGTTCCTTGCAAATGGGCAGAGAGAATGTCAGCGATCCGCGGGCCGCGTTCGCTGTTTTTTTGGCATGTTATACGTATTACATTAATTATTTGTTATGACATCCTAATTGACGATGCTGCAACAGATCATATGAGGTATTGTGATCATTGCTGCACTAATTTTGTCTCTTATTGCCATTTTCTGTTTATTAATTTCAGACTGAAATTAATTGTGATCGTATAACATTATTTTTGTTATACACCCTACAATGCGTTAAAGTTGCCACATTGTAAATGATGTTAAAGAACTGGGGATTATTGACCTGGCGCATCATTTTGCACAAAAAATAACCGTATTATGGAAAGGGTAAAGGACGACAGAGGAGGAACCGTGATGACCGTTGACAGACTATACCGCCACCTTCTGCAGAAGCTTATTAACGCCAATATCGATATTGACGCCTATCTGCAACTGCGAAAGGCCAAAGGCTACATGTCAGTCAGCGAAAATGACCATCTGCGTGATAACTTGTTTGAGCTTTGCCGTGAAATGCGTGCGCAGGCGCCGCGCCTGCAGAATGCCATTTCACCGGAGGAGAGGGATGTCCTTCGCCTGGCCGGCGAATCGGTCGCCGCCGCTGCACTATGCCTGATGAGCGGGCATCATGATTGTCCGCTATACATCGCTGTTAACGTAGAGAAGCTAGAACGCTGTCTGACAGGATTGACCTCAAATATTCATAAATTGAATAAATTGGCGCCAATCACTCATGCCTGATCGGCTGAAACCCAGGGGAAGTGAACGCTTCCCCTGTTAAAGGTTATGTAAAAATCCCCGCGCAAATTTCCCCGCTGGCTACCCTTTAGCCCAGAGCTGACGAAAGGAGAATGCCATGCGTCCGATCCCACTGCTGTTGATATTGAGCGCCTTAGCGCTACCAGCCCTGAGCCAGGCCGCGGTGCGGGTGGAGGTATTGCAAAACCGGCTGGCCCAGCCGTGGGGCATGGCCTTTCTGCCTGACGATCAGGGCATACTGATCACCCTGCGCGGCGGCGAGCTCAAGCGCTGGCAGCCGGGTAAAGGTCTGTCGGCGCCGATAGCCGGCGTGCCGCAGGTATGGGCCAACGGCCAGGGTGGCCTACTGGACGTGGCGCTGGCCCCGGATTTCGCCCAGTCGCGGCGGGTGTGGCTGAGCTATGCGGAAAGCGACGCCAGCGGTAAGGCGGGCACCGCGGTGGGCTATGGGCGGTTGAGCGAGGATGCCACGCAGCTGACGAACTTTACCGTGGTCTTTCGCCAGCAGCCGAAGCTCTCCGTCGGCAATCATTTTGGCGGCAGGCTGGTGTTCGACGGCAAAGGATATTTGTTTATCGGGCTGGGCGAAAATAATCAGCGCGCCACCGCCCAGGATCTCAGCAAGCTGCAGGGGAAAGTGGTCCGCCTGACGGAGACCGGAGGTGTACCGCCGGATAACCCTTTTGTCGGCCGGGCTGACGCCAGGCCGGAGATCTGGGCTTACGGCATCCGTAATCCGCAGGGCATGGCGATGAATCCCTGGAGCGAGGCGCTGTGGCTGAACGAGCATGGCCCGCGCGGCGGAGATGAAATTAATATTCCGCAGGCGGGGAAAAATTACGGCTGGCCGCTGGCGACGCACGGTATTAACTACAGCGGCCTGCCCATTCCGGAAGCAAAAGGCAAAACGGTTCCGGGGACCGAACCTCCCCTGTATGTCTGGCCGGTCTCTCCCGGGGTGAGCGGGATGGCCTTTTATTCGGCGCCGACCTTTCCCCAGTGGCAGCATAAGCTGTTTATCGGCGCGCTGAAGGAGACATCGCTGATTGTCCTGGCGGTGGACGGTAATCAGGTCCGCGAGGAGGGGAGATTACTGGAGGCGCGCGGAAAACGCATCCGCGATGTTCGCGTGGGACCCGACGGCTATCTGTACGTTTTAACCGACGAGTCTAACGGCGAGCTATTGCGGTTGAGTCCCGAGGCTTAGCCTCAGGTCACCGGGATCTGCACTACTTCGCGCCAGGCAGGACGTTGGCTAATCTGCTGATACCAGCGCTGCAGATGGGGCCGCGGTTGCCAGCTGTCGAGGATCGACAACAGATTGTAGACGAAGGGAGCGACGGCAATATCGCCAAGGCCGAACTGCTCGCCGGAGAGCCACGGCATTTTGGCCAGTTCGTCATCCAGCATGGCGAACAGCGCTTCGCAGGCGCTGATCCCCGCGGCGATGGCCGCCGGGTCGCGCTGCTCCGGCGGCGTTCTCACCAGGCCCATTAATACCGGGCGATGGGCGGGTGAGAGGGTGCCGTTGGACCAATCCATCCACTTTTCCCCTTGCGCGCGCTGCGCCGGCGCGGCCAGCCACAGACGGTCAACGCCATACTGGGCCGCCAGGTAGCGAATAATCGTATTTGATTCCCACAATACCACCCCGGTGGCATCGTCCTTTAACAACGGCACCAGCCCGTTCGGGTTCATCGCCAGATATTCCGGGTCATGATTGAGACCAAACTCCAGCCCGGCGAGGATCTGCTGATAAGGCAGCTCCAGCTCCTCCAGCACCCAGCGTACTTTCTTTACGTTGGTCGAGTTATTACGTCCCCACAGTGTAATCATTTTCGCTCCTGAGTTTGTTTCACTGCCGTTGCAGCGCGATCGGCGATCATGTTGGGATAAAGTTAAAAATCCGGCAAGCTTTTTTATTTGGCTGTTATTAAAGGTTTATGCTTACTCCCTTCAGCCAGGGGCACTCCTGGGTTACAGGGCCCGGAAAGTGTTTTTACTATTTTACAGGAGTAATATCTATAGGGTGTTACGCTACGAAGGAAAGGGCGTGAATATGGTGTATCTTATTGATAATTAAAGCTTTAAATCATGCATGCATCTATAAAAACGCTCCCTCTCCGTCTCGGTTAAAATCTCAATGTCGCCTGAGGGTATAATTTGATGCTGATTATTGCATCGCAATCATCTGAGGAACACAGGTTAATATTAATAAATAGAAAGTCAGTGAAAGAATTATATTTTTACAGGGATGAACTGTTGTTTTTATCGATCGGATATACATCTTTTTCATCTCACCCAGAAAAAATAGACCATGAGAGGCGCCGACTGGCTGGAAGATATTCTGAAAAATAGCAAAAAAAACCCAGTGACTGGCACTGGGGAGTAAATTTACTCAGGGTTGCATGCTGTTCTCAAGATAATATTCGAGTCTCGAAGTATGGGTTAACCAAAGGTAACCATCAACTTCCATACAGACTACATGGGAAATATACTGTATTAAATAACCAGGAATCCACCCTTACTTTTGTGCTATTTATCTTACCTGGGTAATCACGGCGGGGGTAAGTGGTATATAATGCAATAATCAGTATTTGAATCTATAGCGTTAAACGAGCAGAGCCTGGTAGAGGACTTTACTTTCCCCGGAAGGATTTGAAAAAGGCGGTTAAAATGAATGACTGATAAGGATGGCCAGCATACTATCGCGGTGCTATCAAAACATCCCTGCAAAACGAAATAGGGATAAAAGAAGCACTGGCGTACTGCAGTCTGGAAGAGCGAGTCGTAGAGCTCGATATGGCATCGGACGAGAAGGGTAGGAGATTACCCGGGAAGAGATGTTAACCTTTTCATCAAACCGGCGTGATTAATAACGGGCAACAGAATCAGAGCGGCCCGGGGTTTTGAGAGCAATACTTCTGTAAAGGCCACGGCTGTGGATGCGCTGTTATGAATGTATTTGTAAAATTTATCACCATCCAGAGTCGCCTTGAAAAAAAAAGCCCAGCGACAGGCTGGGGTGTAATTACACGCATAAAGGGATATGCCATTTTCAACACAATATGCGAATCTTAATTTATGGAATAACTGCGGGTGAGCTACCCGCTTCCATAAAGATTGCAGGGGAAACTATACTGTATTTAATGACCAGGAATCCATCCTTATCGATGTGCTATTTTTCTTACTTGTGTAATACGGAAAGGGAAAATAGCCCGATAAACTATCTTTTACCGATATGCCGACTAAAACAGGAAAGCCGTCTGCCTGCTTATCCAGTGGGCGAATAATTCATATCATTAGCGGGAGGCTCTCCCTTCCTGACCTCAATTCCTGATGGTGGCGTATAGAGGGGATAGCTGATTGATATCCTTTATCAAGGAGATTGCGCCTCCATCGGCGGAATGCTATGGCAATCGAAGCCCTGCTGAACATGGCGATCAGGCAGGCCCGATGGAGAGAAAAGTGCGGGCGTTGTTGCTAATTTCCTGAGACGGGCGTAATGACCGTCTCAAGCATAGCCCGGGAGTTCTCAACTGCATTTCAGGCGTAAATACGGCCTACAGAACCTTCAGGTTTATATTTAAGCGTCTGAGACTTCTACAGCAGCAAGCCAGATGTGGTTATTGTGAGTTCGGAAGTTGAACTGGGCCTCATGGAATGCAACCGGGCCGACATTTTGAGTTTTGTGAAGGGTATCAGCAGTAACAACCATCCCCGGTTCTCAGGTGAAGGGGGTAGGGGCGACGCGACTGGATATCACTGGCCAGGCTTTCGCTTACCCCACACGGCCCCGCCATAATGTGAATCTATGACCAGGCAAACCACAATGAAAGACACGCTTGCGACGTCTCTTTAGTAGCATTTTCCCCGAAGAGAAGTGAGCTATGTCATTGAAATTTCGGTGACTAATTGGTTTTGAAAGGCGATTTTTTTCTTGCCATAATAAAGTTAACATTAAGGCGATTACGATCAAAAAAATTGTTCTGATTAAAGCACAGCGGCATGTTATTGCGTAAACTTTAAAAACTTTACCAACTCGCTGTTTCTTTAAGGTCATTTGTACGCTTTACTCACCGGTTGCTGCGGCGCGGTCAGAGTGGCGCGGCATATTTTGTTTGGAAAGGATACTTGGGTGGCTCTTATGATGCATGACGCTTTTTCCCTTCGCGGCCTCGCGGCAGGTTGCGCGCTGTTATTTCTTGTCGCACCTGCGGTGCAGGCTGCGGAACAACTCCCCGACGCCCCTTCAATTGACGCTCGCGCCTGGATCCTGATGGACTATGCCAGCGGGAAGGTGCTCAGCGAAGGCAATGCCGATGAAAAACTCGACCCGGCCAGTCTGACGAAGATCATGACCAGCTACGTGGTAGGGCAGGCAATAAAAGCGGGAAAAATCAAACTGACCGATATGGTGACCGTTGGGCGCGATGCCTGGGCGACCGGCAACCCGGCGCTGCGCGGCTCATCGGTGATGTTCCTCAAGCCTGGCATGCAGGTTTCCGTAGAAGATCTGAACAAAGGGGTCATCATTCAGTCCGGTAACGACGCCAGCATTGCGATTGCTGACTACGTAGCGGGCAGCCAGGACGCTTTCGTTAGCCTGATGAACGGCTACGCCAAAAAAATGGGGCTGACCAACACCACCTTTATGACCGTCCACGGCCTTGACGCGCCGGGGCAGTTCAGCACCGCCCGCGATATGGCGCTGCTGACAAAAGCGATGATCCACGACGTACCGGAAGAGTATGCGGTACATAAAGAGAAAGAGTTCACTTTCAATAAAATTCGCCAGCCGAACCGCAACCGCCTGCTGTGGAGCAGCAACCTCAACGCCGATGGCGTGAAAACCGGGACCACCGCCGGGGCCGGCTATAACCTCGTCTCCTCGGCCACTCAGGGTGATATGCGTTTGATCGCCGTGGTGCTGGGGACCAAAACCGACCGCATTCGCTTTAACGAGTCAGAAAAACTACTGACCTGGGGCTTCCGCTTCTTTGAAACCGTGACGCCGATTAAACCAGATGCCACCTTCGTTACCCAGCGCGTGTGGTTTGGCGATAGCAATGAAGCGAAACTGGGGGCTGGCGAGGCGGGCTCAATCACTTTGCCGAAGGGCCAGCTGAAAAACCTGAAAGCCAGCTATACCTTAAATCAGCCGCAGCTTACCGCGCCGCTGGAGAAGGGGCAGGTGGTCGGGACTATCGACTTTAAGCTAAATGATAAAACCATTGAACAGCGTCCGCTGATTGTCATGGAGTCGGTAAAAGAGGGCGGCTTCTTCAGCCGGATGATCGACTTCGTGCTGATGAAACTGCACG
>ERZ791760.508-NODE-508-length-15841-cov-4.449005_pt1 | contig 15841 bp, 10 predicted proteins | sample MGYA00509950_ERZ791760 | MGnify/ENA primary metagenome ERZ791760 (study PRJEB30046, sample SAMN00792002) | human gut metagenome | study: EMG produced TPA metagenomics assembly of the A metagenome-wide association study of gut microbiota in type 2... | reverse complement strand
CAGCTTGTTTATTCTATCAAAATGTTTTGCATTTGTCAAGAACTTTTTCACGACTCATTTCAATAATCATTTTCAAAATATATTCATAAAGCCATGTTTGTAAATCGTAACTCTCAGGCTCTACAACTCAATGTGTCCCGCGAGTCAGCTTTGACATAATATCATCCCGGCACACATATGTCAACGGATTTACTGCAATTAATTAAAGTAGTAAAACTATCTTAAAAAACATAAATTTTCTAAATTGTCTGTTTATTATATACAATTCTCGCAATTACTATCTGACAGCCTCTATCGCTTCCTTGATATTTGCCACACCGACAATCTCAATTCCACTAATATGCGACACTCCTGCAAGACACACTTTGGGAACAATACACTTTTTAAAGCCAAGCTTCTTTGCCTCAGCCACACGCTGCTCGGACATGGTAACTCCGCGTACCTCTCCGCTTAAGCCCACCTCTCCAAAGCATATGGTATCCTCACGCACTATAATATCCTTTTTGCTTGATGCGATTGCAAGCACTATCCCAAGGTCTATCGCCGGTTCGTTCATCCTTATACCGCCTGCTATATTCACATAAGCGTCACAGTCTGACAGCGACAGGTTGGCTCTTTTTTCAAGGACCGCCATTAGCAGGTTTACTTTATTATAATCTGTACCATTTGCTGTACGCCTTGGATTATTAAAAAAACTGTGACAGACAAGAGCCTGTATCTCGAGAAGTATCGGGCGGCTTCCCTCTATGGAACATGTGACAATTGATCCTGATGCTCCCTCTGGCTTACCGCTAAGCATATACTCAGACGGATTTTCTACCTCAACCAGTCCCTCCGCCTTCATTTCAAATACACCTATCTCATTGGTCGAACCAAATCTGTTCTTAACGCCTCTAAGTATCCTGTACGACTCATATCTGTCACCCTCAAAATAAAGCACAGTGTCAACCATATGCTCTAACGTCCTCGGTCCTGCAACCGCACCATCCTTTGTCACATGTCCTACTATAAAAACAGAAATACCCAGAGTCTTTGCAAGCTGCATAAGCACTCCGGTTGTCTCCCTGACCTGTGAGACACTGCCCGGTGCAGATGATATCTCTTCGTTATACATGGTCTGAATGGAATCTATCACAACAACCTCCGGTTTTTTTCGTTGAATCACGTCCTTTGCTATATCAAGACTTGTCTCACATAAAAGCTCCAGCGAATCCGTAAAATCGCCAAGTCTGTCGGCACGCATCTTTATCTGATGCAGGGATTCCTCACCTGACACATAAAGTAATGGCACCTTTTTTTGTGAAAGTTCCCTGCATACCTGAAGTAGAAGCGTGGATTTTCCTATACCCGGATCTCCTCCCACAAGCACAAGTGACCCCCTCACAATTCCTCCACCAAGTACTCTGTCAAACTCGGCTATACCTGTCACTATACGCTCCTCTTTCTCGCTTTTTACTGCCGAAAGAGGCAGAACCTGTGCCGCCTTTGATTCTTTTTTTACTTTTCCCGACGAACTTATCGACTTTTTATCTACGGTTTCCTCTACAAATGTATTCCATTCCTTACAGGCCGGGCACTGTCCCATCCATTTTGCCGATTCATAACCACATTCCTGGCAGAAAAATACAGAGGTCTTTCCTTTTGCCATATTGTTCTCCTTTATAAAATACAAAAAGCCCGGCTTTCACCGGGCTAAAAATATGCTCTATTTTCTTGATACTTTGATATCGACTGAATCAACACCCTCAAGCTCTACGCTTAAGCTGAGCTTGCCGCCGAGATTTGTCTTCATAGTACCTGCAACAGCTCCAGCTATATCAATTTCGTACTCTGTCTCCTCTTCAAGGCCAAGAGTAATCTGAGCATCCTCAGGTCCCTCCACAGTAAATGTCACTGTATCAGCAGTCTCCTCGAAATCCATAACCGCTGTTCCCGGAACAGACTCGTATACAAAGAGTCCGTTTCTTTCGAGCTTTGTAATCTCCTTAAAGGTCTTTACCTTGTAGATATCTCCATCCTTCTCAAAATTGTCAAGCTTTGCCTTTGCAGCCAATGTATAATCTCCGAAGCTGAGCTTGCCGTTTTCCTCAGTACGGATTAATTCACTTATTACAGCCATTTTTATCCTCCCGTAGCTATATTGATATATTAATTATAAATCCAATTCTACTCAACAGTCAATGAAATTTGTTTGTTTTTCGTAGAAATTATTACCTTATCACCTCGCTTGATTTTGCCGGTAATAATATCCTCTGACATACGGTCTTCAATCTCCTCCTGAAGTTTTCGTTTAAGAGGTCTTGCGCCATATTTTCTGTCATAGGCTTTGTCCACGATAAAGGATTTTGCACTGTCGCGCACTGTGAGCTCTATATCAAGCTGTTCTTTACAGCGTTTCTTAAGCTCCTTTACAAGAAGTGTCACTATATGCTTCATGTCATCCTTGTTGAGAGCTCTAAATACAATAGTCTCGTCGATTCGGTTCAAAAACTCAGGTTTAAATATACGGCGGACCTCCTCCATGACACTGTTCTTCATACGCTCGTGATCCTGCTTTTCATCATCACCAGCGCCAAAGCCAAGGCGCTTTGGTTCTATAATAGAAGAAGCTCCTGCATTTGATGTCATGATGATTATTGTATTCTTGAAATCAACCGTGCGCCCCTGTGAATCAGTGATTCTACCATCATCAAGCACCTGTAAAAGTATATTGAACACATCAGGATGTGCTTTTTCTATCTCATCAAACAGTATAACAGAAAAAGGATTGCGTCTGACCTTCTCTGAGAGCTGTCCGCCCTCCTCATGGCCCACATATCCAGGTGGTGAACCAATCATCTTTGAAACACTATGCTTTTCCATGTACTCTGACATGTCAACACGTATCATGGCATCTTCCTTGCCAAAGACAGCCTCAGCAAGCGCCTTTGACACCTCCGTCTTACCTACTCCTGTCGGTCCCAAAAACAGGAATGAGCCAATCGGCTTCTTAGGATCCTTTAAACCAACGCGGCCTCGTCTGACTGCCTTTGCGACAGCAGAAACAGCCTCCTGTTGTCCTATTACACGCTTGTGAAGTATCTGTTCAAGCTTTGCAAGTCGTCCTGCCTCTGACTCTGTAAGCTTATTTACAGGTATTTTGGTCCATCCCGATACTACATCCGCTATCTCATTTTCGCCGACTACAGGCTGGTTTTTGGCTCCTGTGCGGTGATTCTTCCTGATAAGCTTCTGCTGTTTATTTTCAAGTACTTCCTTTTCTGACATAAGCGCGCCGGCAGCTGCGATATCTCCCTTCGACAAAGCATCTTCCACCCGGTCCTGCTTATCTGTTATCTCTTTTTTCAGAGCAAGCAGCTCGTCAGATGATGTCAGATTCTTAAGCCTTATCCTGGCTGCCGCTTCATCCATCAGGTCTATCGCCTTATCAGGTAAAAATCTGTCGTTTATATATCGTGCAGAAAGGTTTACTGCTGCTTTCACACCCTCATCTGTGATGATGACACCATGATGCTTTTCATAGAGTCCCTTTAATCCTGTGAGTATCTCTATTGTCTCATCCACACCAGGCTCCTCAACCATCACCGGCTGGAAACGGCGCTCAAGCGCAGCATCTTTTTCCACGTATTTGCGGTACTCTTCTATGGTTGTGGCGCCGATTACCTGTACCTCGCCTCTGGCAAGCGCAGGCTTTAATATGTTAGATGCATCTAACGAGCCTTCTGCTCCTCCTGCACCTATTATAGTGTGAAGCTCATCAATGAAAAGCAGTACATTTTTGGCATTTGAAACCTCGCTTATCACCTTCTTGATTCGCTCCTCAAACTCACCACGATACTTTGATTTGGCTACAAGCCCGGACATATCTAGAGAAACCAGTCTCTTTCCCAAAAGAATATCCGGAACATTGCCACTGACTATATCCTGTGCAAGTCCTTCTACTATAGCGGTCTTGCCCACTCCCGGCTCTCCAATCAGACATGGATTGTTTTTGCCACGGCGGCAAAGTATCTGGATAACGCGCTCCATCTCCTTTTTTCTGCCTATAACAGGGTCAAGAAGCCCTTCCTCTGCCATATCTGTCAAATCTCTGGAATACTGATCTAATACAGGAGTCGCAGAATTGTATGATGTACTGTAGCTTTTCATCAGATCCCTGTATGCAGACGGATCCTCACCCATCGCACCAAGAATATCTATAAACATCTTCTGACTGTTAACACCCATGGTGTTTAAAAGTCTTGCAGCTGCACAGTCTCCCTGCAGTACTATAGCCATCAGCAAATGTTCTGTACCTATCTCATTGCACTCAAATCTATCGGCTTCCTCCGATGCACGTTCCAATACTCTCTGTGTCCTTGGTGAATAGCCATCTCTGTCCATCACTTCGATGTTATCCCCCGGTGAAATCAGGTCTTCAATCATCGAAATAAGCTTATCATATTCCACATTGCAGGCTGTTAGAACCTCAGCTGCCACACCGGTGCCCTCTTTTATAAGGCCAGCCAGTATGTGCTCTGTTCCAACATAGCTGTAATTCATTTTCTTTGATATACGTGCAGCCAAATCTATTGCTTTTTTAGCCTTACTTGTATATGGTTTCAAGTCATATCCTCCAGTCATATCCACTAATTTAAGTCGATGAAATGCAAATCATCATCTTCGCTGTCATCTTCATTGTCATCCTCTGCACTGCTGTCTATAGTCTTAGACGGCTTATTTCCCTCATTGACAAAACCATCAAGTGCCATTTGAACCTGATTCTTTAAAGCATCCTCATCAGCATCGTTTTCTGTGTCAGAAACGTTTTCCTGCCTTAAATCGTCTTTTAAATCAAACTCAGAGTTTTCATTCTCAACAGCTTTCTTAGAATCAGGTGTAATTTCTACGGTTCTTCCGACATAGGATGCATTTGATATATTTTCATCCGTAGCCATCTTTTGCTCATCTGCAGCACCTTCCGCTGTTTCTTCTGCAGCTTCTCCTGCCGGCTCTTCTACAGCTTCATCTGCTGTTTCTTCTGCGACTTCATCTGCCGACTCTTCTGCAGCTCCTGCCACTTCATCCACCGACTCTTCTGCAGCTTCTTCTGCCACTTCATCTAACGGCTCTTCTGTAACCTCTTCTTCCAGCTCATCTGCTATCTCGTCCGCAGTTTCATCAGTTGTTTCTTCCAAAGCTTCATTTGATACATCTTCTGCTGCATCATCTACATCATCATCGTCATCATGATAGTCCATTGCCTTATATTTTCTGTTTTTCACAGCTGATACAATAAGCAACAGTAACAGAATAACGATAACAAGAACCAGTATTGCAGCTAAAACAAGATATTTATTGGCAATTCCCGGGACAAGCTCGCTCTTTGTTGTATCGTTTTCCTCCTGTGCCACTGTAGGTGTACTGAGCTCGGTTCTCATATATGTGCCATCTACGCTATCATATGTATACCAGCCACTCTCACCATTGTCATTTATGGCATATACGAGGTAAAAATCCTTTGTCCGATCATCGGTTTTTTCGGCTTTGGTCTGGTAGGCTGTTGCCACACCCTTGCCCTCTATGGAGAGTGATACCTCATTGTATCCCTCAGGCACATCATCCACCTTAGGCAGTAAAACCACTATAAAATGCGACTCTGAATTGATACGGACAAACTCATATGCTGCATTCTGTGCTGCATCATATACAAAAAGCCCATTGCCGCTTTCCGACTGTAAATACACAAGCGTGATATCGCCAAAGGTGCCATGAAGGGTATTGTATTCAAGTCCGTCAATCACTGTCTTTGAGTGTTCAAAGCCTTCAGGGACAACATCCTCCGGAATGTCATTGACCATAGTCCACTCTGTGCCATTTATATCAAACTTCTTCCAGTTATCCTGCTTATCTGCATTCTCCGGATCATCCTCGGCTCTTCTGGTAACAACTATATTGTATGTGCTTGTGCTGCCATCCTCTGCTGTCACAACAACGCTGACCGTATTCTCTCCAACCTCAAGTGAATCATTGCCTGTGACGGATGTCACACTCGCCTTGGAATCAGCCGGATTTGCTGTAACCGCAAGGCTTGAACAGCTGTAATCTACTGTAGCTGTGTAATCCTTTGTCGCAGCAGAAAACTCAGGTGAAAGTGTACCTGCTGAGATAACAAGTGAGCCAAGAGATGCATTTGAAGATTTCTTTTCCTCTTTGTTTTCATTATCTTTATTTGAATTGCTGTCATTGCCGGTATTGTCCTTGTTATCTTTGTTGCTGTTTGAATCATTGTTTGATGAAGCACTTGTTACCGTCACCTTCGTGCTGGCACCGGTGATTACACCCCCGGCATCGTTGCCCTCTGCATCTCCTACAACTGTACAATATGCCTTTATAGTGCAGCTTCCTATGCCCTTTGCCGTAAATGAAAATGACTGCGATGTCGGATATCCTGCAGCATCACCAATATTGGTCACACCATCGCCTCCGTTACTCAGTACTCCCTCGTCAGAGCTTGAGATAACTACAGTACCAAAATATCCCGACGGCATAGAAACCGTCACCTTAACTGTTTTTCCAACAGCTACAGAGCTCGAGCTGACACTTAGTCCAAGTCCCTGCGCATACACATGCTCGGCAGGTGTGAAAATAAGCATAACCGCCATAACAAGTGATAATATACATCCAAATAATTTCTTCATATTTTTCCTCACATTTCTAATTCTGCGATATCTTTGATTTGCCCAGTATGTGTCTGTTCATGATTATCATATCAAGAGCATTTCCACCATCACGCTTTCTGTTAGCATCAGCTGCCTCCAGATAAGCACCTGTGAGTGTTCCCTTTCCTAAAATATGTCTGTTGAGCTTAATCATATCAAGAGCATTTACAGCACCATCACCATTGATATCTCCATATATAACAATATCGTATGTCTTTTTCAGATTACCTGAAGCATCATAAACAGCCACTTTATTGCCTGTTGCAATCTTTCCGCTGTTTTCTGAGCCTGAGCTTGTCAGAAGCTTTACAGTTCCTGATGCTGATACTGCTATATTCTTCACAAAATCAGACGCACCGGTTCCGGGCTCAATGCCTGTAATATAAGTGCCTATACTGTATTTACCTGATGTTATGTTTACATCAGTATTATTTTGGTTATTATTGTTCTGATTATTATTGCCACCTGCATTATTTGCAGATGCCGCCTGCCTGTTTATATTGATAGTGTATGTTCTTGTATCACCGCTTTGCGACTTGCAATATACCTTAATTGTATTATTTCCGACAGCAAGCGAATAGCTTCCTGTGCCTGAAACACCACTGTTTCCTGAAACTGCATCTGCCGAAACAGTCACTGAGCTTATAGCATTTGAAACAACTGCTGAATAGCTTGTTGTCGCTCCATTGAAGGCCGGTGTGAGTGTTACACCGCTTATCGCAAGCGACTGCAGATAGTTATTGGTATCGCCTGCTTTATCGAAGCCCACTGCTGACGATGGCATATTGTTGTATACAGGTATTTTAAATACAAAAGCCTGATTCTTGTCTGAATATCCTTTAGCCAGACTCTGTCCCTCAGTAAGAGCCGCTGTGGCATTGCCCATGTACTGATGGAAATACAGCGAGCTTGTATTTACTACATTAAACTTCTCAAAATACAGTGTATTTTGACCCTTATTTATATAATTGCTGCCCACCTTTACAGCTCCGCCGCTTATGGACTTTACTCTTGTATTCCAGCCCTGCTTCTTGGCAAAAGACAGACCATTTTTGTAAATCTGAGCCTTCGTGCTTCCGGTTGCACTAAAATTAAAATAATTATAATATCCTTCGTATCCGGAATATGTACCCGAAATAAGAGGGCTCGTTCCCTTTTGTCCCTGCTCCTGCTTTATACGCGATGCTATATGGTATGCACTTACTCCACTGCTCTTTGCCACATCCATGAATGTGCTTGCATAATTGATTTTCTCGCCATTGTTGGAATAGGTCTTTGTTCCCTCCATAAATGTGCCTTTTACTATGGACTTGACACCTTCAAGTGCCTCATTCGGACTGTATGCCAGACTCTGAAACTGAAAAATATTGGTCTCATCAAGAAAATTCCTTGGATCCATGAGATAAGCAATATAGGCACTGCTTGCTGACACCCATCCCGGTTCGTACTCAACCCACGTATTTGTTGACCAGTTATATGCTCCGGAAGCTGTGGATTTCTTGGCATTGTCTGCTGATTTGGATACCAGATTAAGTCCGTTTACACTCTCATTTTCAATCACCGTATTCCAATTCAAACCTGTATTTACAGCTTCAAATGTCCAGCTTGGATACTTATTGTGAAGAGCTGTAAGGTTTGGAATATAGCTGTCAGGAAAGCCTGCATTCTTCATAGCCGTGACAAAATCAGTATTGTCTCCGCTATTATTATATGTCACCTTTATGTATGTACTGATAGTCCAGCCAGTAAATGCCTTGCCGTTTAAAGTACCCTTGACATTGTACCAGACCACACCGTTTACCCTGGTCTCTCCAATTATGTCAACCTGATGGTTCCAGTTGAGTGAGACAACCTTGGTAGTACCGGATGTGCCTGCTGCATTGCGGACATACACATTGCCGCCGGTAATCGTACCTGTAGCATATACTCCCGATGCTGTTGCAAGAGCAAGCTGCTCCTCATTATTCTGCTGTATGGCATCCGCATTGCCGGTGTCTGCCGAAGCATCTCCTGTCTGCGCATTGTCTGATGCAGCTGTGCCGGTACCTGCTGATACAAAATCAGACCTTATATAGCTGACACACTCCTCGTTATTTGCTGCCAGATTGTACTTCGCCTTGTACCACACCTTGCCGTCTGCACCTGTGGTCTGCTCAAGAATAGTAATATCCTTGCCGTTTGAAAGCTTGTGCTCCAGCTCATACTCTGTGCCCGGTCCGCTTCTCGCCGCTACCCAGTATCTCTCATCACACACAACCTTAGCCGCCTGATTTGCATAGACTGCTATGCTGCTGTATGGTGCCAGGTCACATGCGGCTAATGACAATGTAACGACAGAGGCTGCCAGAAATTTATTTATCTTTATCATCAAATCCCATCTTTCTTATGTGCATTGTTTACATTAATCCATTATCCATTTAATTATAATAGAATATGACCTTTGTATCAATGTATTCGGCAGAAATTTATTATTTTTTTATTAATAATATAAAAAACTCCCTTCAACGTTCAGCTCATGCTTACGTTTCAGGGAGTTGTCTGATTCATATTCTGCTTATTTTTACTGTATTCGGTCACTTCTCTAGCTGAACAGAGATTTTATCTTATCCCATAAATCCATAAAAAAGTTACCAATCTTTTCCCAGAAGCCCGGGTCATTTATCTTATCGCCAAGCTTTGATGCCCAGTCCTGTGCCTGGTTGATGACTGAATCCCAGTCGATATTGGCATCCTTAAGCTTCATAAGAAGCGATGTCAGCTTTGCAATATCATCATCAGAAAGCTTCAGGTCGTAATCCTTTGCAGCCTCCTTTATCGCATCCTTTATCTGGCTCTCATCCTTGAGCCTTCCATCGGCAAGCTGCTTCTTTAGGTCTGCAATCATTGCCTCGATATCCTGCGAATCGCCGTCAATGCTCTTGTTGAGTTCTCCTGTTGTAACAAGCTCATCCATCGCTGCGTCTGTCACCTTGTCGTCAAGCTTCTTGCCTGTCATCTCCTCGTATGCCTTTAGTGTGCCTACAAGTGCTGCCGTTCCGGAAATAGGGAAAGGTCCTGCGACTATGATTTTAGCATCAGCTATGCCTGCTGTGGCAAGCGCATTCTTGTACATTCCTACCGTACAGTAATTGATATTGTGTGTGGAAACACTAAGACCCGCACCCTTTTTATCCTCTGTAATGAGTACTGAGGAAAGTGACCTTGTGCCAATCTCGCTCTTGCTGATGTATGAATCGAGGTACTTGTGCTCCTCATCATTATTTACATAGACCACATCGTATTTGTCCAGATCAGTGAGCTCGATTCCCATAAATCCAAGCACTGTCGCTCTCTGCTCCGGTGTGAGGTCTGCTCCAAGACTTAAGTATGGCTTATCATTTTTGCTGATGGTCACCTTGTCGTTTGCCTCACTGCCAGCTGTCGTTGTGCTGTCTGCAGTACTGTCTGTGTTACTCTTATCAGCTGCGTCACTGCTGTCACTGCCTGATACATCAACGCTTGAAACTGTATCAGTCTGCGTAGCTGTCTCTGTTGCAAATACAGCCGGATTCATCGTAAACAGTGTCACCGCAGCAAGCACGCTACATACAATACTCTTTGCTTTTTTCTTTATTAATCTAATCATTTTTCCTCCAATCTACTGCTCTATATCATACGAAATTGTAAAGTTACTTCCGTCGAAGCTGACATCTGCCATGCTTCCGCATACCACAGGCATCATCGGCGACATATGACCTATATCCAGATCCATGATGATTGGCACATTAAACTCTCTAAGCAGTGATGAAAGCGCCTGTCTGTGGTCTATGCCAAACATTTCCTCTCCGAAGTGCGCCGGTCGTCCGATAAGAAAGCCCTTTACATTTGAAAACCATCCTGCATTTTTCATCTGCCACATAGCCCTTCTCATGCCCATCACATTAAGGTCACAAGCCTCAAGGAACCATATGATACCATCATCACTGTAGCGCTCATTAAATTCCCTTACATGGTCAAACGATGTACCAAGCAGATTGATAAGACAATCCATGCAGCCACCAAGCAGCCTGCCTCTCATGGTAAGCCTGCTTTCCTTTGCCACCGCAGGAATAGAGCTGATACACGACTTTTCAGTCAGGTTGTAGCCCACAAACGGAGCATTCTCATCCTTTATCGATTCCCTCTCCCACATAGGGTAATTGGTAAATGAAAGCTTCCTGCCACAAAGCAGATTAAATGCATCGGTAAGTGACTCATGCCACACCTCCATGCCAAAGCTGCCCGCACACGGCCCGTAAATACCTGCTGTATCTGCAATAGTAGCCTCCAAAAATGTGAAATTCGTGTTGTCGGAATAGCCCATGTACCATTTCGGCTTTGACTGCTTCACGCGCTCAAAATCAATATAAGGCACTACCTCGCACATCAGCTCGCCACCACCACAGGATATAAGCACATCACTGTCATCAGAAGCATAGCTCTCGTTCAGCTCTTCTGCGCACTTCTTTGGTGTATTGCTGATACCTATGCCACTGTCACACCTGCAGTTAGGTCCCTCTATCGTCTTATAACCCATGCTGTGAAACCTTTTAATGGCATTGTCAAAGGCACTCCTGTACGGCTCTGTTGTACAGCCCATCGAAGGCGCCACAAAGCCTATTGTTCCTCTATCCTTTAGAAATTCAGGGTATCTCATGTTTCTATCATCCTATCACTATTATTTACATATCTAAGCTTCTGTCTGAAGTAAAATATGTAGGATTTTATCATTTCTGTCAAGGTCATTTTACTGTCATAATTAAATGTCGTCGTGTACTGCACATGCTGTCTGTTGCACCAGTTGTATATATCATGCAGACTTATCGAATCAACATTCTTCATATTGTTCATAAACACCTTAACCTTTGAAAGCTCATCCTCACTGTCAATGTATAGATGAAAGATAGTATTCGGACATTCAATTATTATCTGCTGTTCTTCTATATTTTTCATCACTGTATCCTCTATTGAATAATGTATCCTGTGTGATTAAAAATATTATCGTCTGTCACACCGGGATGTGAGTAATAACAAAATATCGTAACTGTTCAGTACCTTCACAGTTAAAAAATATCACATAACCATAGTACTACACCGGCGTCACAAAATCCAGTCATTTTTGCCTGCCAATTCTTACTATTTTATTAAGAAAAACGGTAAATATCATACTCCCTCACAGTCAAATGCCGGGATAAAGCTGTCCTTTGCCACGTCCCCTTCCTGTATAAATGCATTCGTGATTCCTATTTCGAGGGCATAGTCAACAAGCCTTTCATACTCTCTCCTTGTCACTGTACGGTTTATCTCAGGATAATCCTTTAGTGCAATCGGCGTAAACTGGCTCATCATGCTTATATATACGTGATCATGATATGTATCATACAGGTACTTAAGTACAGCCTTTGCATCATTCACATGTCCCGGCAGTAGAAGCTGTCGCACAATAACTCCCTTTTGTATGAATCCTGTCGCATCGTCAATCACGACATCCGGCTGCTGCCTGACCATCTCTGAAAGCGCCTGCTTTGCGACAGACGGATAATCTTTTGCCCTTGAATACATTGCCGAAAGCGTACTGTCCATATATTTAAAATCCGGAAGATACACATCCACTATGCCCTCAAGCAGCTTTAGCTCTGTCACATTTTCATATCCGCTCGTATTATATATAATAGGAAGCTTCATGCCACGGCTCCTTGCATTGTTTACCGCCCACACTATATCAGGGATATACTGCCCCGGTGTGACCAGATTGATATTATTTGCGCCTTTGCCCGCCAGTTCCATAAAGATATCACTCAGCCTCTCTTTACTGATTACCTTTCCCTCTTTTCCGTCAGAAATCTCCCTGTTCTGGCAGAACACGCAGTGCAGGCTGCAACCTGAGAAAAAAACTGCCCCACTTCCTCTTTTTCCTGATATGCATGGCTCCTCCCAATAATGAAGTGCTGCTCGCGCCACCTTTATTTCAGATGAAACGCCACATACGCCTGTTTGTCCGGTTCTTCTGTTTGTGCCACATTTTCTGGGACACAATAAGCAATTTTCGTATTTATTCATATTTTTCATTTTAACCCTTGCTAAAAATAATGTTTGATACTACAATCTATATGATTATGCGCAGCATATGTCATGCGCCTTTAATAATCATTTAAAATTATATCATAACTATTCTTACAGAAGAGAATAGTTAAAATACACAATAAGGAGATTACAATGAATCAGTCAAACTGTATCGTCGCCCAGTCAGGCGGCCCAACTGTTGCAATCAACGCAAGCCTTGCAGGAGTCATCGCAGGAGTAAAAAGCTCTGAGAAATACGATATCTGCTATGGCGCTGTAAACGGAATACTCGGCATTTTAAATGAGAATTATCTCAATCTGTCAGATATTTTTGCAGATGATGCTAATCTTGAAAAGCTTAAGACCACACCTGCCATGTATCTTGGCTCATGCCGCCACAAGCTCCCTGATTACAAGGATGATGATTCACCATATGTATACATCTTCCACCAGTTCGATAAGCTTTCTATAAAAGCTTTCTTTTACATCGGTGGAAATGATTCGATGGATACCGTATTAAAGTTATCCGATTATGCAAAAAAAATCAACAGTGATGTGAAAATTATAGGTATTCCAAAAACCATCGACAATGATCTGTGCATGACAGACCACACTCCTGGCTTTGGCTCTGCCGCCAAATATATCGCATCAAGCATGCTTGAGATAGCCCATGACACCTTTATCTATGCTGTTAAGAGTGTGACAATCGTTGAAATCATGGGACGTGACGCAGGATGGCTCACTGCCGCTTCCGCTCTCGCACGTAATGAGTACAATACAGCGCCTCAGTTCATCTATCTGCCTGAGGTGAATTTCGACAAGGACAAATTTGTTGCCGATATAAAAGAAGCCCTCGAGCACACTAACAATGTGATAGTTGCCGTATCCGAAGGAATACATGACGCAGACGGCTCATACATTACATCATCAAATGCCGCATGTGACCAGTTCGGACACCAGCAGCTAAGCGGTGCCGGAAAAGCTCTTGAGTTCATCGTAAAGGAAAACATCGGTGTCAAGGTGCGCTCTGTAGAGGTAAATGTGCTCCAGCGCTGTGCCTCACACCTTGCATCATTAACCGATATCGAGGAATCTTTTGCTCAGGGTAAAAAGGGTGTCATGATTGCAGCGGAGGGTGTGACCGCATCAATGGTATGCTTGAAGCGCATCTCAAATGATCCTTATCAGGTGGAATACACATATTCTGCTATCAAGGATATCGCAAACGAGGCCAAGTCTGTGCCAAGAGAGTGGATCAATGATGCGGGCAATGATGTGAAGCCTGAGCTTATCGAATACTTAAAACCACTTATTCAGGGAGAAACCGCTGTAGCCTACAAGGATGGTCTGCCTGACTATATGGATGTGTCACATCTTCACAAATGTAACTGATTTTAGCTGCCGCCTACACCCCGGTGTGGGCAGCAACAGCATATCTCCAAGGAGGTCGATTTACATGAAGAAAAAAGTGCTTATAGCCTGCGCCGTTGTGCTTGGTGTGCTTTTGGCTGTTTATCTTGGCTTTGCCTTTTATTTTAGCAGCCACTATCTGTTCAACACAAAGATTAACTCTGTAAAATACGCAGGGAAAACTGCAAAAGAGGCATTAGAAAAAAATACAGCCCTAAGCCGCGACTATCTGCTCACAATCACTGATAGAAAAGGCAACAGCTTTTCACTTAAGGGACCTGATTTTTCCTATGAATATGTCTCAAACGGTGACGAGGAGCAAATCCTAAAAAGTCAGAATGCTTTTACATGGCCTGTCAGTCTTTTCAAAGCTCAAAACTATACTCTAAAGGGTTCGTCCAAATATGACGATGCCGCTTTGGCGGAAAAGCTCAAGGCTCTTGATATTTTCAGTGATGACTACATTGAAAATCCTGAGGATGCCCACATCGAGATAAAAGACGGCAAATACGATGTGATTGAAGAGAAAAAAGGCTGCAAGCCGATATATGACAGCATCCTTGCCGAAGTAAAGGATGCCCTGGACAATGAGCTTCCAAAGCTTAGCTTAAACGATGACTGTTATGAAGCTCCCGAAATCACAAAGGAAAGCGATACAATCAAAAATGAAAAAGAAGCCCTCGACAAATACACTGCTTCAACCGTCACTTACAAAATTGAAGGTGCCGACGAGAAGCTTGACTCAGCCAAAATCCTTGATATGCTAAGCATCTCAGATGACGGCAGCGTGAGCATAGATGATGCCAAGGTCACTAAATATGTCCAGCAGCTTGCTTCCAAGTACAATACCTTCGGCCGCAAACGCTCATTCAAGACATCGTCCGGTGACACTATTGAAATAGGTGGTGGAGACTACGGATGGGTAGTCAGCAAGAAAAATGAAAAGGCTGAACTTCTTTCTGATTTAGAGGGAGGCAAGCCCGTGGAAAGAGAGCCTGTTTACGAGCAGACAGCACTCCATCGCGGTGCTGACGACATAGGTAATACATACATAGAGATTGACTACACAAAGCAGCACATGTGGTATTACAAGGATGGTGCTCTCCAGATGGAGTCTGATTTCGTATCAGGTAACCTCGCCCGTCAGAATGGTTCCGTAGATGGTGTATACAAGATTGTTTACAAGCAGAGAAATGCTACTCTTGTCGGCGAGGGATACTCTTCTCCTGTCAGCTATTTCATGCCGTTTGCCTACAATATAGGTATCCATGATGCCAGCTGGCGTGATACCTTCGGAGGAACAATTTACAAAACCTCAGGCTCACACGGATGTATCAATGTGCCACCTGCTTTTGCAGAGCAGCTGTTCAACGCTGTGGATAAGGGCACTCCTGTCGTTGCCTACTACAGAGAAGCTGTCACTCTGACAAACAATGCTGCAAAAATGTCCAATGCATACTCGTATGTGGCTCCTGATGCTGCGCAATAGATGTGGATTGCTTGGTTATTTTTCAATAATACGGGAAGACGACCGGCACACGGGGAATTTGCCCCCGGCAGAGGTGCTCCCGACGAGCTAACGCTACGCAGCTAAGGTACTGTACGAATTATGCTTTTTAGATTTTCTATGCTTGACGAAACCGTCGAAA
>ERZ791760.490-NODE-490-length-16490-cov-9.059446_pt1 | contig 16490 bp, 13 predicted proteins | sample MGYA00509950_ERZ791760 | MGnify/ENA primary metagenome ERZ791760 (study PRJEB30046, sample SAMN00792002) | human gut metagenome | study: EMG produced TPA metagenomics assembly of the A metagenome-wide association study of gut microbiota in type 2... | reverse complement strand
GTTGCAAAATTAGTTTTTACCTCTCGTTTTCGAGTTATGCAGACTATGGACTAATATAGTCATTATCAGGTCATTTATGGACAAATCGTTACCGTTTTTGTCCGGCAGGGAATAGGTAACGATTTAGTAACGAAACTTTGTCTTTTACCGTACTTTTGAAGTCTTGGAAGCAGGACTTTCGGGCAATAAAAAAAGCCACAAATCATTGATTTGTAGCTTTTTGTCCGTTTGCTGACCATTTCTGTCCAGCACGTTCAGCGGAGAGAGAGGGATTCGAACCCCCGGTACCTCTCAGTACGCCGGTTTTCAAGACCGGTGCATTCGACCACTCTGCCATCTCTCCATAGGGTGTTTGAGATTGCGGTGCTCGCAGTGAAAAGTAATCACTTGAAAGCGTCACTACATTGCGGAGAGAGAGGGATTCGAACCCCCGGTACCTCTCAGTACGCCGGTTTTCAAGACCGGTGCATTCGACCACTCTGCCATCTCTCCAATAAAGGAAATGCGATAGATGTAGTCTTGCAATCGCAGTGAATTACTTTTTCACTTTGCTTAATTAGCGGGTGCAAAGTTACGCTTTTTAGTTTATACCTCCAAATTTTCGGCTTACTTTTTTCGTCGAACAGCGAAAAATCATTGATTTCAGCTCCTTTGAACGTTACTAAAGCTATAACATCACCTCTTAAAAGCACAAAAACAAGCTTGCTTGTTTTGTATTGTCTTCTATTTGCAGTAACTTTAAATAAGTTACGCTACACCTCAACAATAAAAATATGCTTGCTTGTTTTGAAGTGTCTTCTATTTGCAGTAACTCTAAATAAGTTACGCTGCACCTCAACAATAAAAATATGCAAGCATATTTTGTATTGTCTTCGGTTTGCAGTAACTTTGCACTTATGATTTATCCAAGCAACTTTGAAAACAAGATACAGTTCAGCGAGATACGCTCGCTGTTGAAGGGCTACTGTCTGAGTCAGTTGGGCAAGGACAAGGTGGACGCTATGGGCTTCACGGACAACGCGGAGCGCATCAACACGGCGTTGAAACAGACGCGCGAGTTCCGCCGTATGCAGGAGGAGACGGACGATTTCCCACTGCAGTTCTTCTTCGACATGCGCGAGTCGATAAAGCGCATACGCATCGAGGGCACGCATCTTGAAGAGAACGAGATATTTGACCTGCGCCGCTCGCTCGAGACGGTGGCTGGCATCGTGCGCTTCCTCAACCGCAGCGACGACGACGGCAACTTCGACTACCCTACTCTGCACGACCTTACGGAGGGCGTGCTCACCTTCCCCGACCTTATACGCCGCATTGACCAAATTCTCGACAAATACGGCAAGATAAAGGACACGGCATCGCCGCGTCTCGCCGAGATTCGCTCGCAGCTGCGCAAGGCGGAGGGCAGTGTATCGCGTACATTATATAGCATATTGCACGCCGCGCAGAGCGAGGGTCTCGTAGACAAGGACGTTACGCCGACTCTGCGCGACGGTCGCCTCGTTGTGCCTATCGCTCCTGCCATGAAGCGACGCATTAAGGGCATCGTACACGACGAGTCGTCGACGGGCAAGACGGTATTCGTGGAACCGACGGAGGTGGTTGAAGCGAACAACCGCATACGCGAACTGGAAGCCGACGAACGACGCGAGATAATAGTGATACTCACGGAGTTCACGAAGCTGGTGCGTCCGCACGTGGACGACATCGTGAACGCCTATCGTATGCTTGCCGAGGTCGACTTCATTCGTGCACGTGCCGAGTTCGCACAGCTCACGGGCGGCATCGAGCCGGAGGTGAGCGCAAAACCTGTTGTCGACTGGATTACGGCGAAGCATCCGCTCTTGTGGCTCGCGCTGAAGAAGCAGGAGAAACCTATCGTGCCGCTCGACATCATGCTGACACGCGACCGCCACATCCTGATCATCTCGGGTCCGAACGCTGGTGGCAAGTCGGTCTGTCTGAAGACGGTAGGTCTGCTACAGTATATGCTGCAGTGCGGTCTGTCTATCCCCGTGAGCGAGCGTTCGAAGGTAGGCATCTTCAGCGACATAATGATTGACATCGGTGACGAGCAGAGCATAGAGAACGACCTCTCTACCTACTCATCGCACTTGCTGAACATGAAGAACATGATGCGCCAGTCGGGCGAGCACACGCTGCTGCTCATCGACGAGTTCGGCACGGGCACCGAGCCACAGATTGGCGGCGCAATGGCTGAGGCGGTGCTCAACCAGTTTGTAAAGAAGCACGCGTGGGGCGTGATAACCACCCACTACCAGAACCTGAAGCACTACGCCGACTCGCACGACGGCATCGCCAACGGTGCCATGCTCTACGACCGCCACGAGATGCGGCCGCTCTTCCAGCTCGCCATAGGTCAGCCCGGCTCATCGTTCGCCATTGAGATTGCGCGCAAGACGGGCATTCCGGACGAAGTGATACGCGAGGCGAGCGACATCGTGGGCTCCGACTACATACAGAGCGACAAATACTTGCAGGACATCGTGCGCGACAAGCGCTACTGGGAGAACAAGCGACAGAACGTGCATCAGCGCGAGAAGGACCTGGAGAAGACTATCGCAAAATACGAGGAGGAGATTCGCGAGCTCGACCGCAAGCGCAAGGAGATTCTGCGCCAGGCGAAGGAGCAGGCGCAGGAACTGCTGAAGGAGAGCAACCGCAACATCGAGAACACTATCCGCGAGATACGCGAGTGTCAGGCTGAGAAGGAGGAGACGAAGCGTCTGCGCGAAGAGCTGAAAGCGTTTAAGGAGGACGTGAACGAGATAGACACGAAGTCGGCTGACGACCTCATCGAGAAGAAGATGCGCCAGATTATGGAGCGCAAGGAGCGACGCGAGAAGCGCAAGAAGGAGAAGAAGGAGAACGCTGCGAACCCAGCCACCTCAACATCTCAACTCCTCACCACTTCAACATCTCAACACCTCAACACCTCAACACCTCAACACCCCTTCAAGGCTGGCGACACGGTGCGTATGCGCGGACTGACGACGGTTGGTCGTGTGGAGTCGGTAGAGGGCAAAGAGGCAACAGTAGTGTTCGGCGACGTGCGCACAAAGGTGAAGACATCGCGCCTGGAGCACACCACGAAGACACCGGAGTCGACGCTACCGCCAACGTTCGGCATCAGCCGCGAGACGCGTCAGACCATCGACTCGCACAAACTCAACTTCCATCAGGATCTCGACGTGCGCGGAATGCGTGGCGACGAAGCACTAAACGCTGTGCAGCACTTCATCGACGACGCTATACTCGTGGGTATGTCGCGCGTGCGCATCCTCCACGGCAAGGGCAACGGCATACTCAGACAGCTCATACGCCAGTATCTGCAGTCGGTGCCAAACGTGACGCAATGCAAGGATGAGCACGTGCAGTTCGGCGGAGCCGGCATCACGGTTGTTGACTTCTAACTCGTAAACGTAGCGGAAGGCTACGCTACAAGATACAACAAAAAAAAAGGCTGACTCTTAAGCTGCAAAACCGCAGCAAGAGTCAGCCTTTTCTTATGCTTTAATCTTTATTCGTCTAAAGAATACCTGCCTCTCGGCAGTGGATTTATGAATGTTTTGCCATCGGACACCGAACGCAACCCGATTAGATTCCGAACGCGAACCGATCAGATTCCGAACGCAACCCAATCAGATTCCGAACGCGAACCGATCAGATTCCGAACGCGAATCGATGCCTATTGCATTGCAATTCACTCGTTAAAGAGCTTCTTCTGGCTTAGCTTCCTCAACCTTATCCTCACTGAGCACCAACTCGCGATAGATAACAGCATCGACCGAAAGCATTACGCAAACGCTTACAAGGAGATAAACAAGCGAAATGAGTACTAACAAGCCTGATGCGTCACTAAGTATTTGGAAGAGAATATAATAGGCTAAGAACAGCACAAAGCCTACAACAAACTTCAGGAAGAACGCCTTCAGCTTATAGCCCATCATCAAACGGTTGCTCTCAGAAAGACACAAAGCCCAATTCATACCCTTACCTACAAGAAGATAAACAGCAAGCATCCAACTGAGCGAGAGTACTATTGCTGGAATGATCATGAACAGGAAGGCTACCGATATGGCAGAGGTGATGACAGCCTGAAGGATGAAATACTCACCCATACAATGACGATATTTCGACTCGAAGATGAACATCGGACTAATCATCTCGCCCTTGCTAAGCTTCACCGGCAACGTAGCCAAAGCTATCGTGGTGCCCACATTAACGTAAGGAATCCATACGGTGACGAGCCAAAGCAACACTGACAATACTATTGGCACAAGATTTTTCATGCCTATAGCAAACGCGTCCTTCAAAGAAGGCACAAACTGAAGTTTTTCTTCCATAGTTTTATTTTTTTAGATTAATTATGTGGCTTATGAATATGTATTGATACATTACATTCATCATTGTTAGCAATTCAGACTACTTAGCAATCTTCATAGTCTTCACAGCGCCATCGGCAGTCTTCACTCTTACGATGTATGTACCCTTGCCAAGCGTAGAGAGGTTGTTGCCAACCGCTACACCGCTGAGTGTGTGTACAGAAACCTTAGCGTCAGCCGGAACCATTACGCCGTTGATAGCGTCTACTACGACCTTCACGGTGAGAGAAGTTGTGGCAGCCTCCGACTCCTTATCCTTGTAGACAACAACCACCTTGTAGTTGTGTTCGCCAGCAAATGTCTCGTCGGTGTAAGCCTGTACGTGCTTACCCTCGCTACCCGGAGCCTGGTCCTCGAATACCTTAACCACTTCCTCGCCCTCGTAAACCTTCACAGTGAGCAATGCGTCAGCCGGCAGATCCTTACCGTCGACATCCTTAGCCGGGTTAGTCCATGTCAGCTCTACGCTCTTCTCTGCAGTAAGTTCAGCTGCTGCGAGGTTGGCTACTGGTTCTGTAGCTACAGGCTCTTCCACAACGGCTTTCTTCTCAGCAAGGCTGAAGTCGAAGATGTAGCCGTAAGCATTTGCACCTGTTTTGTCGCTGATATGGAACGCTACATAGTAGTTGCCAGCCTTTTCTACGGTGAACTCGAATGTGCTCGGATCGCGGTCGTACACTGTGTTGAGCTCGATAGAGCCGAGAGTCTTGTCGAACGAAGACTGCACCTTCCTGTTTGTACCGAGCTTCATCGTGAACGATGTTGTGCCCGATTCAACACAGCTGCGGTTGTTGGCTGTGTGAGCCTTCGCTACGTATGTCTTTCCAGCTTCGAGAGCGAATGCCGGAGACACCCAATAGTCGTTGGCGTCAGTGTTAAAGTCGCTGCTGAAGCCTACGCAAGGATGCTGGTCGCCCACCGGGTTCCAGTCGGCACCGTACTCCTGATATCCCCATGAATTCCAACTCCATGTAGAAGCGGTGCTGGCACTGCGGTCCATTGCGGTCCAACCTGATACGCTTTCTTCTTTCTCGAACGAAACCTCGTAAGGAAGTGCTACCGGAGCCTCGGGCTTGCCTTCTGCCATCTCCTCAATCTTCACCGAGTAGATGCTGACGGCATCGTTAGTGCCGTTGGCACCCCAGTTGAGTGCGCGGAATGCGAAGAGGTATACGTCGTCCTTGTTGGCATCGAGAATCCACTCGTTCTTCACCTTGCCACCCTCGCCTTCGGTTTCGCCTTCGGTTTTAGGGAGCTTAGAGCCAATCCATTCGATAGTCTTCTGGTTGTCTGCCGACTTGCTGCCTACAAAGTAGTCGAGGATTAGGTTCAGCTCGTTGTTCGGACCCGAAGCAGCGTCAACCGTAATCTTGTACGACTTGCCTTCCTTCAGCTCGAACTTCGGAGAGACGAGCCAGTCGCACGTTGCAGATGTAGCGTCCGTGCCCATGTGAGCAGCCGGTTTGCCAGCAAAGTCGGATGCGGTGTAAGCCCATGTTACGCCCGGAGTATCGCTATTGTCCATCGTTGTCCATGTGGCGAACTTCTCAGCCGAATCGAATGTCATATCGTAAGGCAGTGTGCCCTCCTGGTCTACAGCTGGTGGGTCGGGTTGGTCGGGACCTGTACCAGGGTCAGGAGTTTCGCCGCCTGTCTTCTCTGCGATATCGAAACTGAAAGCATAAACATATTCGTTAGAAGAAGAAGCGAACTTGCCTACTCCATGAAATGCAAAGTAGTAAGCACCATCTTCAGTCACATTAACATCGTATGAGTTATCGTACTGCACGTTTGTTTCGGCCATCTGAATATCGCTAACCGTGGTAAAAGCAGACGCATCGGTTGCCGATTTGCCGTATTCCAAAGAGAGCTGGGCTTTCGTAAAATACATTCTACCTGTATTTACCTTTACGGTATATGTCTTGTCTTTCTTAAGGTCGAAAGCCGGAGAAACATAATAGGCATTTGCTCCACTTACACTCGTCTTCATGCAATAGCTTGGTATAGCCGACAACGAACCTGGAGGGCAAAAACCATCACTACCCCAATCGGCGTTGAAGAACCATGGTGTACCAGAATTTCCGCTGGCATCAATATTAGTCCAAACACTGTTGGCAGAATCGAAGGTGATAGAGTAAGGCAGTTCTACTGTGCTCTGGGCAGAAGCATTCGTTGCGCCAAACAACGCAAGAAGAAGCCCCATTGTGTTTAGTAACGTCTTTCTCATAACTACAAATTTTAAAAGTTAATATATTTATGTTTACATACTTTCGTCACTAACTAAAGATGTATTAACTATACTAAACGTATGTTATACGATTGCAAATGTAATAAATATTTTAATACAAAGAAATATTTGACACGATTTTTTGTAGTTATTTTGTCATTTTGTTGTAGAACGGAGGCTCGCACCATGAATTTGTCATCAGTATAGCAGTGGTGTACGAACACAAAAAGGAGGTGCTGTTCTTGTTCCGTCGAGCACCAAAGCTGAGCGGAAAGAACAGCACCTCCCATTAAACTATGTATTCGTCTTTACTATTACTTTTTCTTTGCCTCTGCCTTCACCTCCTTTGCAGGAGCAGCCGGCTTGTAAGCCTTGTTCAATCCAGCAATAACCTCGTTGGTGATGTCGTAAGCCTTGTCGGCATAGAGGAGGTTGTCGCCTGCCTTGCTCAGAATCAAGCCAAACTTCTTATCCTTGTTGTAAACAGCAAGGAAGTGCTGGATAGAGTCGCGCAGGGCGTTGTTGTAGTTCTCTGTCTCCACCTGGAACTCACCACTCAAGCGCTGGTTAAGAGCCTGAAGGTCGCTATTCTGCTTCTGCAGCGACATCTGTATCTGCTCAGCCTGCTCGCGTGTGTAGGCGTTCTGCTGAATCTTCTGCTGGAAGTTCATGTAAGCCTGTTCGAGAGCACGCTGCTTCTGCGCAAGTGTGTTCTGGATGTTCTGACCCTTCTTCTGCAGAATGAGCGAGTAGTCCTTGCAGAACTTGTACTGCGACATGATGCTGTCTACCTCTACATACGCAATCTTAACGTCTGAAGGCACAGCCTGCTTGCCCTCTACCTTCTTCTCGTCAACCTGACACTTCGACTTGTCGCAAGAAGTCATTGCGAAAGCGGCAACAGTTGCGAGTGCAAGTGCGCCGAAAATGTTTTTCTTGTTCATCTTTATTCTGTTTTTAATTTTATCGTTTTATACGCCTGTCGTATATACATTATATATTACAGGCTGATTTAGTAGGCACCATTGCGTTCACGAGCCTCGCGATCCTGATCCATCACGCAATGAATGCCCTGCTTGCGCAAGCCCGGGTTGTCGTGTACGTGTTGCGAAGAGAACTTGCCGTTGCGCTTCAGCAGAACCTTTATCGACAACAATGCGAAGGCTACTGCCACTACAGCGAGGCTGATAAGCATTAGTTTTATCATATTTGTATCTGTTTTGACTAAAATAGATGTCTACCTATATTTAAAATAAGTGAAGATATTTTGTGGTGTCTTCCTTTTACACTATCTTTGCAAAAGATAGCCCCACCATTACATATCGCTACAAAGGTACGGCAATTCGGTGGCATGGCAAAATAATTTATCGAAAATTCAGATTATTATAACATCATCATAAAAAATTTAAGGAAAATGAGCAATTGCGAATTAAAACCTGCTCGCGTGTTCGAGCAGTTTGCTAAAATCAACGAGATTCCGCGCCCTTCAAAGCACGAGGAGCGCATGATAGAGTATCTTCAGGAGTTCGGCAAGAGCCACGGCTTCGAGACCGAGACCGACGAGACGGGCAACGTAGTAATCCGCAAGCCGGCCACAAAGGGTCACGAGAACGCACCTACACTCATCCTGCAGAGTCATATGGACATGGTTTGCGACAAACTCGTAGACGTAGACTTCAACTTCTTCACCGACCCCATCCAGACTTACGTCGACGGCGAATGGCTCAACGCTAAGGGCACAACACTCGGTGCTGACGACGGCATCGGTTGCGCTATCGAACTGGCTATCCTCGACAGCGACGACATCGAGCACGGACCATTAGAGTGTGTGTTCACACGCGACGAGGAGACAAGTCTCACTGGTGCTATGGGTATGAAGGCAGGCTTTATGAAGGGCGATATGCTCATCAACCTCGACTCTGAGGACGAAGGACAGATTTTTATCTCTTGCGCTGGCGGCAAGACAACATCGGTTCGCTTCACATTCGAGCGTGAGGCTGCTCCCGAGGGTATGTTCTTCCTCACAGCTTCTGTAAAGGGACTGAAGGGCGGACACTCTGGCGACGACATCAACAAGAAACGCGCTAACGCCATCAAGATTCTCGCTCGCTTCCTCTACAAGGAGCAGGAGAAGATGGATCTTCGCCTCGCTCAGTTCAATTCAGGCAAGCTGCACAACGCTATCCCACGCGACGGTAGCATCGTGTTCGCAGTTCCGGCAAGCGAGAAGGAGACAGTACGTGCCGACTGGAACGTGTTCACAGCTAACATCGAAGAGGAGTTCCACGTAACCGAGCCGGTTATGGAGTTCAACCTCGGTAGCACCGACGCTGAGAGCGTACTGCCGAAGGACGCAAGCCGCCGCTTTATCCTCTGTATGCAGGCTGTTGACAACGGCGTGTTCGCTATGTGCCAGGACGAAGCACTCGCATACATGGTTGAGACATCCAACAACGTAGCAAGCGTGCAGACTGCTGAGAACGAAATAAACATAGTTGCCTCACAGCGTTCTAACGTCATGAGCAACCTCGAGAACGAAACTAACACCGTGAAGGCTGCCTTCGAATTGGCTGGTGCTGAAGTGAAAATGAGCGATGGCTATCCGGCTTGGAAGATGAACCCGAACAGCAAGCTCACCAAGGTGGCTGTTGAATCGTACAAGAAACTCTTCGGCAAGGAACCTATCGTAAAGGGTATCCACGCCGGTTTGGAGTGCGGTCTGTTCTCTGAGCGCTACCCGAACCTCGACATGGTTTCGTTCGGTCCTACTCTGCGCGACGTGCACACTCCTGACGAGCGTCTACACATCCCGACCGTTCAGATGGTTTGGGATCATCTGCTCGACATCATGAAGCATCTCTAACATAGGAGGGTATGGCATCCCTACCATACCCACGCAGCCTACAAACATAAAAAACCGGTATAGCACCCATGCCATACCGGTTTTTCTTTTATAGCTCTACATCCGTAAGGCACATGTCGAGCTGTTCTTTTATGGTCTTCTTGTCGAGTTTCTGACCGATAAACACGAGCTTCTGCATACGGTCGCCATACTTCTCGTCCCAATCTCTGCGCAGTCCTTCTTCGCGTTCGAGCATCTGCTGCAGTTCGTCCTTCGGCATTGTGGCGTACCACTGTCCGGCGTTTTTCAGCTCCATCTGCTTGCCTGCCTGCTCAAAGAGATAGCACATGTCGGGCTCTTCCTTGAACCAGCACAATCCCTTGCAGCGAATCACGTTCTTCGGGAATAGACGTGCCACGAAATTGTCGAAGAAGTTCATGTCGAACGGCTTTCTGCGATAGTAGACAAACGTTCCGATACCGTACTCCTCCACTTCGCCACCTTCATGGTCGTGGTGATGGTGATGATGTCCGCAACCGCTATGGCAGTCGTGGTCGTGATGATGCTCGTGCTCTTCATCATCGTGATCGTGATGATGATGTTCATGCTCATCATGGTCGTGATGATGGTGCTCGTGCTTCTCATCGTCGTCGTCATCATCCTCCTCATCGCCGTGATGGTTCTCAAGCTCGTTGATCCATGCTGCCGATGTAGCCACCTCGTTGAAGTTGAAACGACCGGTGTTGAGCAGACGCTCCAAGTCTACGTCGCCGTAGTTGCACGGTATGATTTCTGCCTTAGGCTGAATGGCGCGGATTATCTCGGTGAGCTTGCGCAAATCCTCAGCACTCACCTCCGCAGTCTTGTTTAGAAGTATCGTGTTGCAGAACTCTATCTGCTGTATTACGAGGTTTTCGAGGTCTTCGTCTTCGAGTCCGTCGCGTTTCAGAGCGGCGCCGTTGCTGAATTCGTCTCTCATGCGCAGCGCGTCCACTACGGTCACGATGCTGTCAAGACGCGGAATGCCGTTGGTGATGTACTGCGGACCGAGTGTCGCCATCGAACTGATTGTCTGTGCGATTGGTGCTGGTTCGCAGATGCCACTCGCTTCGATGACGATATAGTCGAAGCGTTTCATATTCACAATGTCGCGCAACTGGTCGATGAGATCCATCTTCAGCGTGCAGCAGATACAGCCGTTCTGCAGAGCCACCAAACTGTCGTCCTGCTTGTTCACTACTCCACCCTGCTGGATGAGGTCGGCATCGATGTTCACCTCGCCGATATCGTTCACGATAACGGCAAACTTAATTCCTTTCTCGTTGGAAAGGATGCGATTTAATAATGTTGTCTTACCGCTGCCCAGATAACCTGTGAGCAGCAATACCGGAATCTGTGTCATAGTATATGTTATTATTCCTTCATTAATTCAGAGTATGTACGATCCATCTCGTCGGTCATAACCGTGAAGTTATGCTGCGTTTGGCAGACCTTCAAAAAGAGCGAAGCAAGGTCGGATGCTTCCGCGTCAGCAAAGTCGACAGCCTCATCGAGCAGCAGGATGTTCATCGCGTCGAGCATCAAGCGGTAGAGCGTAGCCCCTCGTAGGGGGTGCACTTGTCCCAAGTGCACCGATTTATCAAAACGTGCACTCTCCCCCGTCTGACGCAGACCGCGAACGTATGCGAACATCACGACACGCACGGTCAGTTCGATGGCACGGTCGGAGTCTACCGACGCTTCCGTCTCCTCCTTCGCCTTGCGCACATAACCCTCAAGATGGTCGGCATTTGAGAGATATTTGCCAGCAAGCAGCATCGAGAAGTTGCGCTTGTATTCCTCAACCATAGCGTTATAGTACGCCTCGTTGCCACACGCCGTGCGTACAAGCGCCATCATGTCGTCGCCACGCTGCTGCGCTTCGCGAGCCAGTGCCGCAATGTCCTCGTACTTGTAGTTCATGGCAGCCAACGGGAAGAACATGATGTCGAAGAAAGTGGGCGCGATGTGCTCGTAATGCTCCAACATCAGCTTCTTAACCGACTGCGGTGTCGTCTTCTCCTTCCGGTCTTCCACCTGACTCTCTATCACGCCATGCGAGAAGGCATCGAAGAACGAGCGCACCAAAGCTGCCTGAACCTTATACTTATCTATTTTCTCTGTCATTAAAGTTCGGTTTGAATGTTAATTGACCTGTACGATATAATATTATGTATATAGAATGGTTTTGCTTATTAGCGCATTACTTTTTGTAAGCGTCAAGAATCTCCACCACATACACGTCGTGCAAGCCGCCCTTCTCGCCGTACCACTGCTCTATCGACTTGTCGAGCATCTCCTCCGGACGAATCTGCGTTTTGTACAGCTTGCGGCATGTGAGTGTGAGACGTGCTTCGTCGAATGTAACACAGCCGTTCTCGGTTGCAACGGGTGTGAGATGGGCCTCCTTCGCCTTATCGAAGTCTCTGCCCGACTTAGCACCACAGAACGCATACGCCTTGCGTGCCTCCTCCGAGTTGCCGAGAAAAACAAGGCTCATCGTGTCGTTAGCCTCAATGAGCTCGTGGGTGTAACGCTCCGGACGGATGTACACAATAGCCACCGGGCGGTTCCACAACCAGCCAAGACAGCCCCAAGAGGCTGTCATCATATTGAACTTCTCTTCGTTGCCTGCAGCAACGAGCATCCACTCCTTACCAATAGTAGTGAACACATTATCGTTGAGTGTCGTAATGTCAATCTTTTCCATAATTATTTCTTTTTTAAACGCAGCAGAAGTGACAAGCTCCACCGCATCATGTTTTACCATCACATTGCATCCGAGGCGCAACCGTGTAACACCTCAAATATGCAAATACAAAAAAACGAGACAAAACTTAAAGTCTTGTCTCGTCATCATTTTGAGCCTCTTGTCGGATTCGAACCAACGACCCCGAGATTACAAATCACGTGCTCTGGCCAACTGAGCTAAAGAGGCGGGTGGGCAAGCTACTTACATCGCGCCGCTACAACCAACTACCTTTGCTACGTTCCCGTCCTGGAGGGTTCGAAGGGAGCTGGCCGTGCAAGACTTACCCGTATTGCTCTGTAAGCGGTTGCAAAGGTACGTATTAGTTTTGAAACCACCAAACAATCACGCAACTTTTTAACTACAAACTTACATTTTTCTGCTTTTAAACCCTAAGATCTATATAAAACAGAACTGTCTCGCCATACTTATGCAGCATTATAGGAGGGTATGGCATTCTTGCCATACCCACGCACACTATAGATTCATAAAGGTATGGCGAGTTTCGCCATATAAGGTGCAATCACCTCTGCCGCATGCTCAAGAAACAGTCTGTCCACGTCGTCGAATGTAGCCAATTCGGTGCTGTCGATGTCTATTTCGCCAACCACCACTCCATTGTGCTTCAACGGAACGACAATCTCCGATCGGGAGAGCGACGAGCAGGCTATATGACCAGGGAATTTCTCGACATCCTCAACAACAAGTGTGCGCTGCTCCTTCCATGCCGTGCCACATACTCCGCGTCCGAACTTGATGCGTGTACATGCCGGTGTGCCCTGAAACGGACCGAGTATCAGTTCACCGCCTTTCACTATATAGAAGCCGACCCAGAAGTATTCCTTCGGGAACCACATCTTCATCACAGCTGCACAATTCGCCAGCACACTTATTGCATTATCATCCGCATTGGCGAACACTTCAATCTGAGAGAGTAGTTCGCTATATCTTGTTTGTTTTTCCATAATACTATTTTTCTTTCTGCAAAGATAGTACAAACCGAAGACAACACAAAACGAATCACATGATTAAATATATGTTAATCACGCTTGTTTTATTTACATAATACGATATTTTATATATCTTTGTAAACAAAAAACTAATGAAAATATCTTTTATTCCAATACGGCTGCGAGAAGCACGAAAAATGTGTGGCTATAGTCTTGACCAATTGACTAAGGCTGCCAATGTTCGTGTCACTCGTCAAAGCATTTATAATTATGAACGAGGTGTAATGCAACCTAAACCAGACATGGTAAAGGCACTTGCTGAAACACTTGGTGTAAACGAATCTTTTTTCTATAGCAAATCAACAAAAATAGATATGCCAATGCTTCGTTCTACTGGAGATAATATGCTGTCAGAGGAGGATTTGCAGCAGCTTGAAGCAATGTTGAGTTATTGGGCTGAACGCTATCTGCTCATGGAGAAGAAGATTGGATTGAAGTCTGTTTTCTCTAACCCACTGGCCGACATAAAAGTTTCTACTCTTGACGATATTATCCTTGCTGCCGACCATTTGCGTGAGGCTTGGAAGTGTGGTAGTGGTCCTTTGCCTGCTGTGTTAAGACTCATGGAGAGAAAGGGGGTTAAGATTCTTTCAGCTGAACTGCCTGATGAAATTTGGGGACTTAGCACGTTTGCCGACGAAACCCATCCACTGATAGTTGTCGATATGCGTCCACAAAAAACGACTATCGAACGACTCCGATTTACGGCTTGCCATGAACTTGCCCATATCCTGCTGCATTTTTCCGACGACTGCAACGTTGAAAAGATGTGCAACAAATTCGCCAATTTCTTTCTCTTCCCCAAACAGACATTTATCGAAGAAATGGGAGGTGAACATCGTGAGCAACTCACTCTCGAAGAAATGATTGACCTAAAAGAACTATATGGTGTCTCAATTGCAGCACAAGTACACGCCGCATGGGATATACGTATGATATCTCGTGAGCATTACAATTGGTGGTATGACGAGCGGATAAATAAGAATAGCCAAGAAGAAGGTTGGGGGATTTATAGTTACCCTGAAACTATCGGAAGGGAGAAGAGAATAGGAGCAAGAATAAGTAAATCTACCAAAAGCAACAAATAAACAGTATAAATAAAACATATTAAGCTATGAAATTTGATGATTTTAAAAAACTTTATTCTCTTTCAAAGACATTGCGCTTTGAAGCGAAACCTGTTGGTTCAACTTTGAAAAATATCATTGAGAGCGGTTTATTGGAAGAAGATGAACACAGAGCACAAAGCTATGTGAAAGTAAAGAAATTGATTGATGAATACCATAAGGTTTTTATCGATAGAGTATTAAATGATGGTTGCTTGACAATTGAAAATAAAGGCAAAAAAGACTCATTGGAAGAATATTATGAAAGCTACATGTCAAAATCAAATGACGAAAACGTTAGCAAAACATTCAAGGAGATTCAGGAAAATCTTCGCTCTGTAATAGCGAAGAAACTTACTGATAACAATGCTTATGCTAATTTGTTTGGCAATAAACTCATTGAGTCCTATAAAGATAAAGATGAAAAGAATAAGATAATTGATTCTGATTTGATTCAATTTATCAATACTGCAGAACCAAGCCAACTTGATTCTATGTCGCAAGACGAAGCAAAGGAACTTGTGAAAGAATTCTGGGGTTTTACTACATATTTTGTTGGTTTCTTTGATAACCGTAAAAATATGTACACATCGGAAGAGAAATCAACAGGTATTGCTTATCGACTTGTAAACGAAAACCTTCCAAAGTTCATTGACAATATGGAAGCTTTCAAAAAAGCGATAGCAAAGCCAGAGATTCAAGCTAACATGGAAGAGTTATATTCAAATTTTGCTGAATACTTAAATGTGGAGAGTATTCAAGAAATGTTCCAGCTCGACTATTACAATATGCTTCTTACCCAAAAGCAAATAGATGTATATAATGCCATAATAGGTGGAAAGACCGATGAGGAACATGATGTCAAGATAAAAGGTATTAATGAATACATCAATTTGTATAATCAGCAGCATAAGGATGAAAAACTACCTAAACTCAAGGCTCTGTTTAAGCAGATTCTTAGCGATAGAAATGCTATATCTTGGTTGCCAGAAGAGTTTAATAGTGACCAGGAAGTATTGAATGCTATCGATGACTGTTATAAAAGACTGTCCGAAAATGTACTTGGCGACAAGGTCCTAAAGTCATTGCTATACTCATTGGATGATTATAATCTTGATGGTATATTCGTACGCAACGACTTGCAATTAACTGATATCTCACAGAAGATGTTCGGAAATTGGAGCGTCATTCAAAATGCTATTATGCAGAACATCAAGAATGTGGCACCTGCCAGAAAGCGTAAAGAATCGGAAGAAGATTATGAGAAGAGAATTTCAGACATATTTAAAAAGGCTGATAGTTTTAGCATACAGTATATCAACGACTGCCTGAATGAAATGGACGACAACAATCTACACGCTGTAGACGGATATTTTGCCACACTTGGTGCGGTAAACACTCCAACTATGCAGCGCGAGAATCTGTTTGCTCTTATTCAGAACGCTTATACTGACATTTCTAACTTGTTAGAAACCCCGTATCCTGAAAATAAAAACTTGGCACAGGACAAAACGAATGTAGCCAAAGTCAAAGCTTTATTGGATGCTATCAAGTCTTTGCAGCATTTTGTCAAACCATTGTTGGGAAAGGGGGACGAAAGCGATAAGGACGAACGGTTCTATGGCGAATTGGCTTCTTTGTGGACAGAACTTGATACAGTTACACCACTATATAATATGATACGTAATTACATGACTCGTAAACCATATTCCGAGAAGAAGATAAAGCTTAACTTTGAGAATCCACAATTGCTTGGTGGCTGGGATGCAAACAAGGAGAAAGACTATGCAACCATCATCTTGCGCCGTAATGGTATGTACTATCTTGCTATAATGGACAAGGACTCCAAAAAACTGTTAGGCAAGACTATGCCTTCTGATGGAGAATGCTATGAAAAGATGGTGTACAAACTTTTGCCAGGTGCCAATAAAATGTTGCCTAAAGTATTCTTTGCAAAATCAAGAATCAACGATTTTAAACCAAGCAAACTGATTGTTGAAAACTATAATAATGGCACACATAAAAAAGGTAAGAACTTCAATATAAATGATTGCCATAATTCAATAGTTCGTTAAAATTTGAGATAATGGCTAAGCAGCTTTACGTTGCCA
>ERZ791760.489-NODE-489-length-16538-cov-3.722259_pt1 | contig 16538 bp, 10 predicted proteins | sample MGYA00509950_ERZ791760 | MGnify/ENA primary metagenome ERZ791760 (study PRJEB30046, sample SAMN00792002) | human gut metagenome | study: EMG produced TPA metagenomics assembly of the A metagenome-wide association study of gut microbiota in type 2... | reverse complement strand
AGCAGACTGGCTGGCGGGCCGGGTTGCCGGTAAAAAATTTATCTTAACATATATGATTTTTCGAATGTGATTGGCGGAGGAACGATGTTGCTGGCAGGTACGATTTTTATCCTGACCCTGGTGCTGGTGATCTGGCAGCCGCGGGGGTTAGGGATCGGCTGGAGCGCGGCATTTGGCGCGGCGCTGGCGCTGACCACCGGTGGCGTACAGGTAGCCGATATCCCGGTGGTATGGCATATCGTCTGGAATGCGACCGCCACCTTTATCGCCGTTATCATTATCAGCCTGCTGCTTGATGAGTCTGGCTTTTTCGAATGGGCCGCGCTGCACGTTTCCCGCTGGGGAAGAGGCCGGGGTCGACTGCTGTTTACCTGGATTATCCTGCTCGGCGCGGCGGTGGCGGCGCTGTTTGCCAACGATGGGGCGGCGCTGATCCTCACGCCAATCGTGATTGCCATGCTGCGAGCGCTGGGGTTCAGCAAGGGAACGATGCTGGCCTTTGTCATGGCCGCCGGATTTATTGCCGATACCGCCAGCCTGCCGCTGGTGGTGTCGAATCTGGTGAATATCGTTTCGGCAGATTTCTTTGCCATCGGCTTCAGGGAGTACGCTTCGGTGATGGTGCCGGTCGATCTCGCGGCGATCCTCACCACCCTGGCGATGCTGCACCTGTTCTTTCGCAAGGATATCCCGCCGGCCTGGGATATGGCGTTACTAAAAGCGCCGGCCACGGCGATAAAAGATCCAGCGACGTTCCGCACCGGCTGGGGCGTGCTGCTGCTGTTGCTGGCTGGCTTTTTCATCCTTGAACCGCTGGGGATCCCGGTCAGCGCCATCGCGGCGCTCGGCGCCGGGATCCTGTTTGCTGTCGCGAAGCGCGGGCGGGTAATTAACACCGGCAAGGTGCTGCGCGGCGCCCCGTGGCAGATAGTGATCTTCTCGCTGGGAATGTATCTGGTGGTGTATGGTCTGCGAAACGCCGGGTTAACGGATTATCTGACCACGGTGCTGAACATGCTGGCGGAGCGCGGCCTCTGGGCCGCGACGCTGGGCACCGGTATCCTGTCGGCCTTCCTCTCTTCAATAATGAATAATATGCCCAGCGTACTGGTCGGCGCCCTGTCGATTGATGGCAGCGCGGCAACAGGGACGATCAAAGAGGCCATGATTTATGCCAACGTCATCGGCTGCGATCTGGGGCCCAAGATCACGCCAATTGGTAGCCTGGCCACGCTGCTCTGGCTGCATGTGCTGGCGCAGAAGCACATCACCATCGGTTGGGGGTATTATTTCCGCTGCGGCATCACCATGACCCTGCCGGTGCTGCTTGTGACGCTGGCCGCGCTGGCGCTGCGTCTCTCCTTCAACCAGCCATGAGAACGTACTATGAGCATCACCATTTACCATAACCCTGACTGCGGCACCTCGCGTAATACGCTGGCGCTGATCCGTAACAGCGGCGCCGAGCCCACCATTATCTATTATCTGGAGACGCCGCCGTCGGGTGATGAGCTGCGCCAGCTGCTCGCCGCGATGGGGATCCCGGTGCGCGCGCTGCTGCGGAAAAACGTCGAACCCTACGACGCGCTGGGCCTGGCGGAAGACCGGTTTACTGACGACCAGATAATCGACTTTATGCTTCAGCATCCGATCCTGATTAACCGTCCGATCGTAACGACGCCGCAGGGCGCCCGACTCTGCCGCCCGTCAGAGGTGGTGCTGGAGATCCTGACGGCGCCGCAAAAAGGCGCATTCGTGAAGGAGGACGGTGAGCCAGTCATTGATGCCGCAGGGCAGCGTGTGAAATAGCGCGCAGAATGGCGCCGGCTGTAGCAGCCGGCATGCCGTGTTAATCCTGCTGTATGGTAGGCTCTCCAGGTATGTAGCGCCTGGATTGCTGACAATATTCTCGCTTAGCGCTATTTCTCCACTATCCAGTCTGTTTCCCTTACTTTTCCTGCCGTTATACACCGCCTCTGCGCCGGTGGTTTATGTCTCTCGATAAATTATTAACTGTTTGTTTTTAATGGGTAAAATTTCTTTTTGTGCGTAATGATATAAAGTCAACGTCGTTTGCATTATTGCGAACATTAAATCTGTAAAACTAGATGTTTGTCGACTTTTCATCTAAAAAGGGAAGGTAAGGGGCTGGACAAAACCATTGCGTGGTTATCAAATGGTTAAAAATGCTCGTGTTTGATGTTAATACAAACAAATTATAAATCGTCAGCCTGCTTTATACGGTTAACTTGCGCTGCGGCGCACCTTACCTGGAGAATTTATGCATTCCTCTGTTAATAAAAACGAAAGCCGTACCTTTTTCGGCCATCCTTATCCGCTGGGCTCCCTGTTCTTCACTGAAATGTGGGAGCGCTTCTCGTTTTACGGCATCCGTCCTTTACTGATCCTGTTTATGGCGGCGACAGTGTACGACGGCGGCATGGGCCTGGCGCGAGAGAACGCCTCGGCGATCGTTGGGATTTTTGCCGGCAGTATGTATCTGGCCGCGCTGCCGGGCGGCTGGCTGGCGGATAACTGGCTTGGCCAACAACGCGCCGTCTGGTACGGCTCTATCCTGATCGCCCTGGGGCACCTGTCGATCGCTCTGTCAGCATGGCTGGGCAACGATCTGTTCTTTATCGGTCTGATGTTTATCGTCCTGGGTTCCGGGTTGTTTAAAACCTGTATCTCGGTGATGGTCGGCACCCTGTATAAAAAGGGCGACGCGCGCCGCGACGGTGGTTTTTCGCTGTTTTACATGGGGATCAATATCGGCTCGTTTATCGCGCCATTGATCTCTGGCTGGCTTATCAAATCGCATGGCTGGCACTGGGGCTTCGGCATCGGGGGGATCGGGATGCTGGTGGCGCTGATCATTTTCCGTGTCTTTGCCGTACCGTCGATGAAGCGCTATGACGCGGAGGTTGGCCTCGATTCCACCTGGAACAGCCCGGTGGCGAAAAAGAATGGCGTTGGAGCGTGGCTGCTGGCGCTGGCTCTGGGAGTGGCGGTGCTGGTCACGCTTATCAGCCTGGGCACGATCGTGATTAACCCGGTGGCGGTGGCCAGCGTGCTGGTCTATGTGATTGCCGCCTCCGTGGCGCTCTATTTCATCTGGCTGTTCGTCTTCGCCGGACTCAACCGTAAAGAGCGGGCGCGCCTGCTGGTATGCTTTATTTTGCTGGTCTCGGCGGCCTTTTTCTGGTCCGCGTTTGAACAGAAACCGACCTCCTTCAACCTGTTTGCTAACGACTACACCAACCGGATGATCGGCGATTTTGAGATCCCCGCGGTCTGGTTCCAGTCGATTAACGCCTTGTTTATCATTCTCCTCGCGCCGGTATTCAGCTGGGCGTGGCCTGCGCTGGCGCGTAAAAACGTTCGTCCGGGCAGTATGACCAAATTCGTGATTGGCATCCTGTGCGCAGCGGCGGGCTTTGGCCTGATGATGCTGGCGGCGCAGAACGTTCTGAGCAACGGCGGGGCCGGTGTGTCGCCGCTGTGGCTGGTGGGCAGCATCCTGATGCTGACGCTCGGTGAACTGTGCCTCAGCCCGATTGGGCTGGCGACCATGACTCTGCTGGCGCCGGAGAGAATGCGCGGCCAGATGATGGGGCTGTGGTTCTGCGCCAGCGCGCTGGGTAACCTGGCGGCGGGCCTGATCGGCGGTCATGTGAAGGCCGATCAGCTGTCGTTGCTGCCGGACCTCTTCGCCCGCTGCTCCATCGCATTGCTGATCTGCGCCGCCGTGCTGGCCGTGCTGATTGTCCCGGTCCGCCGGATGCTGGAGAACAGCCGGTCCAGCGCCGCGCAAAAATCCCTCAGCAACGCCTGACGCGATCCTCAGGCCGGCCCGGTGGGGCCGGCTTGTTTTTTGTCCAATCCCCGCCCCAGCAGAACAAAATCCCCTTTTCACAATGCGCGATGTCCCATAACGTGAGCGTGTTCTTTGAAATCACGTCGCTTTCCGGTCCATAGTGTAGTCAGGTTTACTATGTGGTTAATATAAGGACACACCTATGCCAGCAGTCATTGATAAAGCATTGGATTTCATCGGTGGTATGAATACGTCTGAGCCAGTACCACAGTCTATGGATGAAAGTACCGCGAAGGGAATTCTCAAATATTTAAAAGAACTGGGCGTACCCGCCACCCCGGCCGACGTCGCTGCGCGCGGCCAACAGCAGGGCTGGAGCGCTGGGTTTACCGACAAAGTGGCGGAGTGGGCTGAACGGGTCGCCGCCGGCGAACGGCTGGTGATTAAGCATCCGGAATTCTTTTCCACCTATATGCGGGAAGAGCTGCGCGCCCTGGTGTAATCGCCGCGCATCCACCCCGCCCCTTCAGCTTAATGCCTTCCCCTATTGGGAAGGCATTCTGGCGAATGACAAACCCGTTTCGTTATTGTGCTCGCCTTTCTGCCGGGTGGCGGCTTTCGCCTTACCCGGCCTACGAAAGATTACAATATCAAACAGTTATGCAGTTATCTGTAGGCCCGCGCAAGCGCAGCGCCGCCGGGCAATTCCTGAAGATTGCACTTTGTCAGCAGTCTGGGGCATCCGTAAGGGCGCCTTCTCGTTATCGTGAGGGAACAGGAGACGGTTGTGATTGTTCGTGATGACAGTGAAAGAGGGATCCCGCCGCTGGTGACGCATCAGCCGCCGTCCTCGCTGGATGATGCGCTGGTGAGCCGCGGACGGATGGTGCAGATCCCCGGCTGGATTATCCCGCTGTACGCCGGATTATTTATCGCGCTCGGTTGGTTTGGCGGCGAGCAGTGGCGTCACCCGGCACCGCCGCAAACGCTGCCCTTGCCGGTGGCGCATGCGGCGCTTCTGCCGTTAACCGCTGCCGGAGAGGCCGCGCCAAAGACGCCGCCGCCGGCGGCAAAAGCCAGCGTGCCCGCGGCGCCGGAAGTGGACAGCGATACGCTGCCGCCTCTGCGCTACAGCGCCCATGTCTACGCCTCGCGACCGGAAAAGCGCAGCATTGTGTTAAACGGCAAAGCGTGGACGGAGGGCGATTCACCCCTGCCGAACCTGGTGGTGGAGCAGATCCAGCAGGATGTGACGATCTTTAGCTTCAACGGCACAACATTTACCCTCGCGGCGCTGGATGACTGGCCGGGCGGAAAAATTGACGAGGAGCCGAAAGGAGAATAAGGGCTACGCGCAATAAAATGCGCGTTGAGAATATTTTGCTTAGTCGCTGCGCAAGCTGGCAATAAATGGCGCGAGCTGACGATTAAATTGACTGCACTGTGTGGCTTCCGGGGTACTGTCCTGTAAAAGCTGTTGGTAAAGCCGGTCGCTATTTTGGCTTAACGTCGCCACGTCAATATTTCCCCATCCGCGCGCTTTACCGACATTCACCGCTGCCCGATATATCGTTTCATCAGCGGGGAGATCGCTACGATTACATTTATTCTTGAGATAGCGCGTCCCGGCCGCCACGGACGAGAGCTGCTCGAGCTGCGCCTGGCTGCTGATAGCCGGGCTGAGCGTTGAGGCGGGTTTTTGTTGGCAGCCAGAGAGAAGGGCTACCATGCAAAGCGGAAATATAAGCGGAATACGCATCATAGAGTAATCAAAATAATGAATCACTGGCCGCTAGTTTAACAAATATTTACCTGGTGTCATCATAAAATATTATTCTGCATAAATGTTAACAGGCTCTCATTTTTATCAACGGAAAGGCGCTAAATCGACTTTACTTTTATCAATAATAAACGTTGGCGCTGGGAAAATATATTTTCATCTGCGGATGATGCCACTGCGTTGACCGGCAGGAAGCGCGCCGTTTTTTATGTTATTAAAAAACATACTCTTTCCCATCTTGTTACGTGCGCAGGAGGTAAAATGCTGGTTAAGAATGTCGCATTTTAGTGCTATCCTGTATGCCCTGAACATTACGTGCTATGTTCTGACTTATTCTGCCGATGATGCGTTTAACACAATGATTTTATGGTGAATTTTTATTGTTAGTATCATGTAACATGAAGCAAACCAACCCTCTGAAAGGCTGGCGGCGCGTCCTGCCTGCCAGCAGGTTGTCGTCCGAAGGATAAGCAGCCTGGACGTTAATTTGAGAGATTTCTTCTTCCTCTGAACAGGGGAAGTATTGAGAATCAGGCCTTTGCGCCTGAACGTTGCGGAGAAAAAGCATGGCGGGAGATGACCGCGAGCCTATCGGACGTAAGGGAAGACCCTCACGTCCGACTAAACAGAAAGTCACCCGTCGCCGGGTCCGGGAAGAGGACTACGACGACGAGTATGATGACGATGATTATGAGGATGAGAAACCGGTGCCGAGAAAAGCCAAAGCCAAAGGCAAAGGTGGCAAGCCTCGTCGGAAGCGCAGCTGGCTGTGGCTGCTGGTCAAGCTGGGGATTGTCTTCGCGGTGCTGATTGCCGCCTATGGCGTCTACCTCGACCAGAAAATCCGCAGCCGCATTGACGGTAAAGTCTGGGAGCTGCCGGCCGCGGTCTATGGCCGGATGGTCAACCTTGAGCCGGACATGCAGATCAGCAAAAACGAGATGGTGCGTCTGCTCAACGCCACGCAGTATCGCCAGGTCAGCGCGATGACGCGCCCCGGCGAATATACCGTGCAGGCTAACAGCATCGAGATGATCCGTCGTCCGTTCGATTTCCCGGACAGTAAGGAAGGGCAGGTGCGCGCGCGTCTTACCTTCGACGGCGACCATCTTGAGACCATCGAGAATATGGATAATAACCGCCAGTTCGGTTTCTTCCGCCTCGATCCGCGTCTTATCACCATGCTGCAGTCGCCGAACGGCGAGCAGCGCCTGTTCGTGAAGCGCAGCGGCTTCCCCGATCTGCTGGTGGATACCCTGCTGGCGACCGAAGACCGCCACTTCTATGAGCACGATGGGATCAGTCTCTACTCCATCGGCCGCGCGGTGCTGGCGAACCTGACGGCAGGCCGAACGGTGCAGGGGGCGAGTACCCTGACCCAACAGCTGGTGAAAAACCTGTTCCTCTCCAGCGAACGCTCCTACTGGCGTAAAGCCAACGAAGCGTATATGGCGCTGATCGTCGACGCCCGCTACAGCAAGGATCGCATCCTTGAGCTGTATATGAACGAGGTGTACCTCGGCCAGAGCGGCGATAACGAAATTCGCGGCTTCCCGCTGGCCAGCCTGTATTACTTCGGCCGTCCGGTGGAAGAGCTGAGCCTCGACCAGCAGGCGCTGCTGGTGGGGATGGTGAAAGGGGCGTCGGTCTATAACCCGTGGCGTAACCCGAAACTGGCCCTTGAACGACGCAATCTGGTGCTGCGTCTGCTGCAGCAGCAGCAGGTTATCGACCAGGAGCTGTACGACATGCTCAGCGCCCGTCCGCTGGGCGTGCAGCCGCGCGGCGGGGTGATTTCACCGCAGCCGGCGTTTATGCAGATGGTTCGTCAGGAACTGCAGGCGAAGCTGGGCGATAAAGTGAAAGATCTCTCCGGCGTGAAGATCTTCACCACTTTCGACTCGGTGGCGCAGGATGCGGCGGAAAAAGCGGCCTCCGAAGGGATCCCGGTTCTGAAGAAACAGCGTAAGCTGGCAGACCTGGAAACCGCCATGGTGGTGGTTGACCGCTTCACCGGCGAAGTGCGGGCGATGGTCGGCGGCGCGGAGCCGCAGTTCGCCGGTTATAACCGCGCGATGCAGGCCCGCCGATCGATTGGTTCTCTGGCCAAGCCGGCGACCTATCTGACCGCGCTGAGCCAGCCGAATCAGTATCGCCTGAATACCTGGATCGCCGATGCGCCGGTGACGATTCGCCTGTCCAACGGTCAGACGTGGTCCCCGCAGAACGACGATCGTCGTTTCAGCGGTCAGGTGATGCTGGTCGATGCCCTGACTCGCTCGATGAACGTCCCGACGGTTAACCTCGGGATGGCGCTGGGCTTGCCGGCGGTAGTCGATACCTGGACTAAACTGGGGGCGCCGAAGAATCAGCTCAACGCGGTGCCGTCGATGCTGCTTGGCGCGCTGAACCTGACACCGATTGAAGTGGCCCAGGCCTTCCAGACCATCGCCAGCGGTGGGAACCGTGCGCCGCTTTCCGCGCTGCGGTCAGTGATTGCCGAAGATGGCACTGTGCTCTACCAGAGCTATCCGCAGGCGGAGCGCGCGGTGCCTGCCCAGGCGGCCTACATGACGCTGTGGACTATGCAGCAGGTGGTGCAGCGCGGTACGGGGCGTCAGCTGGGGGCGAAGTATCCGGGCCTGCATCTGGCGGGGAAAACCGGGACCACCAACAATAACGTCGATACCTGGTTCGCCGGCATCGACGGTAGTCAGGTGACCATCACCTGGGTGGGGCGCGACAATAACCAGCCGACCAAACTGTACGGTGCCAGCGGCGCGATGTCGATTTACCAGCGCTATCTGGCGAACCAGACGCCAACGCCGCTGGTGCTGACGGTGCCGGAAGACGTGGTTGATATGGGCGTGGACAGCAACGGCAACTTCGTCTGCAGCGGTGGTATGCGTTCGCTGCCGGTCTGGACCACGCAGCCGGATGCGCTGTGCCGTCAGGGCGAAATGATGCAACAGCAGCAGTTGCAGCAACAGGAAGCGAAAAATCCGTTTAATCAGTCCGGGCAGCAGCAGCAACAGCAGCAACAGCAGCAACAGCAGCAACAGCCGCCGAAGCAGCAGGAAAAGAGCGACGGCGTCGCGGGCTGGATCAAGGATATGTTCGGCAGTAACTGATTTTGACCGCACGACCAGACCCCTTAATACGAAAGTATTAAGGGGTTTTTTTATGCCTGTAAAAAAGTTAACGGCTCTTTAACTCCATAATAACTATCTGGTTATTAATTCAGCCTTCGACCGGCGGCGACAGGCATATCGCTTGCCTTGCCTTCGACGTTTCGCCTATTATATCGCCCGTCATAATAATAATTCTCGTTTACGTTATCATTCACTTTCATCAGAGATATACCCATGGCGCGTCCAAAAACTGCTCAGCCAAATCACTCGCTGCGTAAAGTCGCAGCTGTAGTAGCCACGGCGGTTAGCGGCATGTCTGTCTACGCACAGGCAGCAGAACAACCGAAGCAAGAAGAAACCATCACCGTCGTTGCCGCCCCGGCCGCCCAGGAAAGCGCCTGGGGACCGGCGCCGACTATCGCGGCAAAACGCTCCGCCACGGCGACCAAAACCGATACCCCGATTGAAAAAACGCCGCAGTCTGTGTCGGTGGTGACGCGCCAGGAGATGGAGATGCGCCAGCCGACGACGGTAAAAGAGGCGCTCTCCTATACGCCAAGCGTCTTCTCCACTCGCGGCAGTTCGACCACCTATGACGTGGTCACCATTCGCGGCTTCACCACCTCGACGACCGTCAACACCAACCAGTATCTGGACGGCATGAAGCTGCAGGGGAATAACTACTCTGAAGTCTCCATGGATCCTTACTTCCTCGAGCGTGTGGAAGTGATGCGCGGGCCAACCTCGGTGCTGTACGGCAACAGCAACCCGGGCGGTATCGTCAGCATGGTCAGCAAGCGCCCGACTACCGAGCCGCTGAAAGAAGTGCAGTTTAAGATGGGCACCGACAATCTGTGGCAGACCGGGTTTGACTTTAGCGACGCCATTGATGATGCCGGCGTTTGGTCGTATCGCCTGACCGGCCTTGGCCGCAGTCAGGATGCCCAGCAGCAGATGGCGAAATCGACTCGCTACGCGGTGGCGCCCTCCTTTAGCTGGCGTCCGGACGATAAAACCGACTTCACCTTCCTGAGCAACTTCCAGAATGACCCGGATGCGGGCTACTACGGCTGGCTGCCGCGCGAAGGCACCGTGGTGCCGTATTACGACGCCAACGGTAAGGCGCACAAGCTGCCGACCGATTTCAACGAAGGCGAGTCCGATAATAAAATCTCCCGCCGCCAGAAGATGGTGGGCTACAGCTTCTCCCATCAGTTCGATGACACCTTTACCGTGCGGCAGAACCTGCGCTATGCCGATGTGCATACGCTCTATCGTTCGGTATACGGCAACGGCTATGTCGCGCCGGGCTACATGAATCGCGCCTACGTGCGCTCCGACGAGCACCTGAACACCTTCACCGTCGATACCCAGCTGCAGTCTGATTTCGCCACCGGCGCGGTCAGCCATACGCTGCTGACCGGCGTGGACTACTCGCGGATGCGTAACGATGTGGATGCCGACTACGGGACGGCGGATCCTATCAGCATGAGCAATCCGCAGTACGGCAATCCGAATATTCAGGTCACCTTCCCGTACGCGGTCCTCAACCGGATGGAGCAGACCGGCCTGTACGCGCAGGATCAGATGGAGTGGGATAAATGGGTGATGACCCTGGGCGGCCGTTACGATTACGCCACGACCTCAACGTTAACCCGCGCCACCAACAGCCTGGCGGAGAATCACGACCAGCAGTTCAGCTGGCGCGGCGGCATCAACTACCTGTTCGATAACGGCATCTCTCCGTACTTCAGCTACAGCGAATCGTTTGAACCGGTATCGGGTTCCAACAGCCGCGGCCAGCCGTTCGATCCGTCGCGCGGTAAGCAGTATGAAGCCGGCGTGAAATACGTGCCGAAAGATATGCCGGTGGTGGTCACCGCGGCGGTCTATCAGCTGACCAAAGACAAGAACCTGACGGCTGATCCGGCTAACCAGGCGTTCAGCATCCAGACCGGCGAGATCCGCTCCCGCGGCCTTGAGCTGGAGGCGAAGGCGGCGGTGAACGCCAATATTAACGTCACCGCAGCCTACAGCTACACCGATGCGGAGTACACTCACGATACGGTGTTCAACGGCAAACGTCCGGCGGAAGTGCCGCGTAACATGGCCTCCCTGTGGGCGGATTATACCTTCCACGAAACCGCGCTGAGCGGTCTGACGATTGGGGCCGGGGCGCGCTATATCGGTTCAACGGTCAGCTACTACAAAAATGACACCAGCACCGGTAAGAAAAATGATGCCTTTAGTGTGGCCGGTTATGCGCTGATGGATGCGACGGTGAAATACGATCTGGCGCGCTTTGGCCTGCCGGGATCGTCGGTCGGCGTCAACGTCAACAACCTGTTCGACCGCGAATATGTCTCCAGTTGCTACAGCGAATACGCCTGCTACTGGGGCGCCGGACGTCAGGTCGTCGCCACCGCCACCTTCCGTTTCTAACCACCTACGGGCGCGGTTCGCCGCGCCCTCTATCAGGTTATCGCTATGCAGGAACAGACTCCGCACGCAGAAACCACCTTCGCGCTGGATCGCGTCACTTTCCGTGTGCCTGGCCGCACATTGCTCCATCCGCTCTCGCTCACCTTCCCGACCGGAAAAGTCACAGGCCTGATCGGCCATAATGGCTCCGGCAAATCGACGTTACTGAAAATGCTTGGCCGTCATCAGCCGCCCTCCGCAGGCGAAGTGCTACTGGACGGGCAGCCGCTGGAGAGCTGGGGCAGCAAAGCCTTTGCCCGCAAAGTGGCCTATCTGCCGCAGCAGCTGCCGCCGGCCGAAGGTATGACGGTGCGCGAGCTGGTGGCGATCGGCCGCTATCCATGGCACGGCGCGCTGGGTCGCTTTGGCGCAGCGGACCGTGAGAAAGTAGAAGAGGCGATTGCGCTGGTGGGGCTGAAGCCGCTCGCTCATCGTCTGGTGGACAGCCTCTCCGGCGGTGAACGCCAGCGGGCGTGGATCGCCATGCTGGTGGCGCAGGACAGTCGCTGCCTGCTGCTCGATGAACCCACCTCGGCGCTGGATATTGCTCATCAAGTCGATGTTCTGGCGCTGGTGCATCGTCTCAGCCAGCAGCGCGGCCTGACGGTGATCGCCGTCCTGCACGATATTAATATGGCGGCCCGCTATTGCGACTATCTGGTGGCCCTGCGCGGCGGAGAAATGATTGCTCAGGGGACGCCGGCGGAACTGATGCGCAGCGACACTCTGGAACAGATCTACGGCATCCCGATGGGGATCCTGCCACACCCGGCCGGTGCGGCGCCGGTAAGCTTTGTCTATTGATGATGAACCCAACTCTGATAACCCGACGCCGCCTGCTGATCGCGATGGCGCTCTCGCCGCTGCTGTGGCAGATGCGCGGCGCGCAGGCGGCCGACGTCGACCCGCAGCGCGTGGTCGCCCTGGAGTGGCTGCCCGCGGAGCTGCTGCTGGCGCTCGGCGTGACGCCCTATGGCGTGGCCGATATTCCCAACTATCGCTTGTGGGTGAACGAACCCGCGCTGCCCGACTCGGTGATCGATGTTGGTCTGCGTACCGAACCCAACCTTGAACTGCTGACGCAGATGAAACCGTCGTTTATCGTCTGGTCGGCGGGCTACGGCCCGTCGCCGGAGAAGCTGGCGCGTATCGCGCCCGGCCGCGGTTTCACCTTCAGCGACGGCAAACGGCCGCTGGCGATGGCCCAGCGTTCGCTACTGGAAATGGCCGATCTGCTGGGCAAAACGCAGCAGGCGAAGCGCCATCTGGCGGAGTTCGACGCGCTGATGGAGAGCCTGCGTCCGCGTTTTGCCGGGCGCGGCGATCGTCCGCTGCTGATGATCTCTCTGCTCGATCCCCGCCACGTGCTGGTGTTTGGCGAAAACTGCCTGTTCCAGGAGGTGCTTGATCGCTTCGGTATTAAAAACGCCTGGCACGGCGAAGCGGCATTCTGGGGAAGCGTTAGCGTTGGCATCGACAGGCTGGCGGCATTTAACGAAGCCGATGTCATCTGTTTCGACCATGGCAATGAGCGAGATATGGCTCAACTGCTGGCGACGCCGCTCTGGCAGGCGATGCCCTTCGTGCGCGCGGGCCGCTTCCAGCGCGTTCCGGCGGTCTGGTTCTACGGCGCGACGCTGTCAGCGATGCATTTTGCCCGCGTGCTGGCTGATGCCCAGGGGAGTCCGGCATGAATACGCGTCTCTCGCCGTTAGCTATTATCCTGCTGGCCGGGCTGCTGGGCGTCGCCTTCGCGCTGAGCATCGTCAACCTCAATGTCGCCTTGCCCTATGCGCAGTGGCGGCAGGCGCTGTGGCAGCCGGATGTCGATGATATTGCCCAAATGCTGTTTCATTACAGTTTGTTACCGAGACTGGCTGTTGCGCTGCTGGTGGGCGCCGGGCTGGGACTGGTTGGCGTCCTGTTCCAGCAGGTGCTGCGTAATCCGCTGGCGGAACCGACCACCCTTGGCGTCGCCACCGGCGCGCAGCTGGGGATAACGGTCACCACGTTATGGGCTATTCCCGGCGTGCTGGCGTCGCAATTCGCTGCGCTGGCCGGGGCCTGCCTGGTGGGCGCGCTGGTGTTTGGCGTCTCGTGGGGCAAGCGCCTGTCGCCGGTAACGCTGATCCTGGCGGGGCTGGTGGTCAGCCTTTACTGTGGCGCGCTTAACCAGCTGATGGTGATTTTCCATCACGACCAGCTGCAAAGCATGTTCCTGTGGAGCACCGGGACGCTGACGCAGACCGACTGGAGCGTAGCGCAGCGCCTGTGGCCGCAGCTGCTTGGCGGGGCAATACTCACCTTGCTGCTGCTGCGGCCGCTGACCCTGATGGGGCTCGATGACGGGGTGGCGCGTAACCTTGGGCTGGCGCTGTCCCTGGCGCGCCTCGGCGCCCTGACGCTGGCGATTGTCATCAGCGCGCTGCTGGTGAACGCGGTAGGGATTATCGGCTTTATCGGCCTGTTCGCGCCGCTGCTGGCGAAAATGCTTGGCGCCCGTCGGCTGCTGGCGCGGCTGCTGCTGGCGGCGCTGATCGGCGCGCTGCTCCTGTGGCTTTCCGATCAGGTGATCCTCTGGCTGAGCCGAGTATGGCGGGAAGTCTCCACCGGCTCGGTCACCGCCCTGATTGGCGCGCCGCTGCTGCTGTGGCTGCTGCCGCGGTTGCGCAGCATCAGCGCCCCGGTGATGAACGGCGGCGATAATGTGCAGCCTGAGCGCTATCATGTGCAATGGTTTGTTCTCGCAGGCGTCGCGTTGCTGCTGCTGGCGGTGAGCGTGGCGCTGGCCTTTGGTCGCGATGCCCACGGCTGGCTGTGGGCCCACGGCGATCTGCTGGAGCAACTGCTGCCCTGGCGCTGGCCGCGGGTGCTGTCGGCGCTGTTCGCCGGGGTCATGCTGGCGGTCGCCGGCTGTATTATCCAGCGCCTGACCGGCAACCCGATGGCCAGCCCGGAAGTGCTGGGCATCAGCTCCGGCGCGGCTTTTGGCGTGGTGCTGATGCTGTTCTTCGTGCCTGGCGATGCCTTTGGCTGGCTGCTGCCGGCCGGCAGCCTTGGCGCGGCGGCCACCTTGCTGATCATTATGCTCGCCGCCGGGCGCGGCGGCTTCTCGCCGCATCGGATGCTGCTGGCGGGGATGGCGCTGAGCACCGCCTTCACTATGCTGCTGATGATGCTGCAGGCCAGCGGCGATCCGCGTATGGCGCAGATCCTGACATGGATCTCGGGGTCGACATATAGCGCGACGCCGGAGAGGGTGGTGCGTAGCGGCGCGGTAATGCTGGCGCTGCTGGCGCTGGCGCCGCTCTGTCGTCGCTGGTTAACCATCCTGCCGCTGGGCGGGGAGGCGGCGCGAGCGGTGGGCATGGCGCTGACGTCATCGCGGATTGTTCTGCTGCTGCTGGCGGCCTGCCTGACGGCGGCGGCGACGCTGACCATCGGCCCGCTGAGCTTTGTCGGGCTGATGGCGCCGCATATCGCGCGGATGATGGGCTTCCGGCGAACCCTACCGCATATGGTGATTTCAGGGCTGACTGGCGGGCTGCTGCTGGTCTTCGCCGACTGGTGCGGACGGATGATGATGTTCCCGTATCAGATCCCGGCGGGGCTACTGTCGACCTTTATCGGCGCGCCTTACTTTATTTATTTGCTGAGAAAGCAGAGTCGCTAACGGTCCTGGATGGCTTCAACATCCCCGGTGGCGCTATCGCTTACCGGGGCTACAGCGCTGTGCGATTTGGTAGCCCGGATAAGGCGCAATGCGCCTCCTCCGGGAAAATCCCTGCGCCACCAGGCATTCAAGCACCTTACAGCTTGGCAAATACCCGGCGCGCGGCGTCGATGGTGTTGTCGATATCTTCTTCGCTGTGGGCCACGGACATAAAGCCGGCCTCAAACGCTGACGGCGCGAGGTACACGCCTTCCTCCAGCATCAGATGGAAGAAGCGCTTGAAGCGTTCAACGTCGCACTTCACCACGTCCTGATAGCAGGTGACGGTTTCGGCATCGGTAAAGAAGATGCCGAACATGCCGCCGACGTTATTGACCACCAGCGGGATCCCGGCGTCACGCGCCGCGTCCAGCAGGCCTTGCGCCAGCTGGTTAGTCAGTTCAGTCAGGGTTTCATGGACCCCCGGCTGCGCCACTTCGTTCAGGCAGGCGAAGCCAGCCGCCATGGCGATCGGGTTGCCGGAGAGGGTGCCCGCCTGATAGACCGGACCGGTGGGCGCCAGGGCGTCCATCACCTCACGGCGGCCGCCGAAGGCGCCTACCGGCATCCCGCCGCCGATGATTTTCCCCAGACAGGTCAGATCCGGCTCCACGCCGTAGTAAGCCTGAGCGCCTGCCAGCGCCACGCGGAAGCCGGTCATCACTTCGTCGATAATCAGCAGGGCGCCAAATTCGTCGCACAGGGCGCGCAGGCCCGGCAGGAATTCCGGCTGCGGCGGAATGCAGTTCATATTTCCGGCCACCGGCTCGACGATGATGCAGGCGATCTCCTGCGGATACTGCTCGAACGCCGCGCGCACCGAGGCGAGGTCGTTATAAGTGCAGGTCAGGGTATGTTTGGCGAAATCGGCCGGGACGCCCGGCGAGTTCGGCTGGCCGAGGGTCAACGCGCCGGAACCGGCTTTCACCAGCAGGCAGTCGGCATGGCCGTGGTAGCAGCCTTCGAACTTAATGATTTTGTCGCGCCCGGTGAAGCCGCGCGCCAGGCGAATGGCGCTCATGGTGGCTTCGGTACCGGAGTTCACCATCCGCACCATATCCATGGTCGGCACCAGCTCGGTCACCAGGGCCGCCATTTTCACTTCCATTTCGGTCGGCGCGCCAAAGCTCAGGCCGCGGGATGCCGCCTCGATCACCGCATTGCGGATAGCCGGGTGGTTGTGGCCCAGCACCATCGGACCCCAGGAACCGACATAATCGATATAGGCTTTCCCATCCACGTCATAGAGGTAAGCGCCATCCGCGCGTTCGATAAACAGCGGTGTGCCGCCGACGCCGGTGAAAGCGCGCACCGGCGAGTTAACGCCGCCGGGGATCAGTTCGCGCGCAGCGTGGTACAGATTTTCAGATTTGCTCATGGCCAGGGTCCTGGTTCGTGAAAAATGTTTTATCGGCTATTCTAAGTTATTCCAGGATGGTTATGAAAGTTTTGCCCAATTGAAACAATGTGCCGCAAGGGCATTTTTTTGACGACGCAGCGCGCCGGGACGGCTAAAATGCCGCTCTCTTCATTTGTATTACCAATAATTGATAACGGCATGAAAGCAGAAACTCCCTCTTTTGAAGCACATCAGTTTGTGCGGGTGCGTCGCGGCGA
>ERZ791760.477-NODE-477-length-16870-cov-4.311032_pt1 | contig 16870 bp, 27 predicted proteins | sample MGYA00509950_ERZ791760 | MGnify/ENA primary metagenome ERZ791760 (study PRJEB30046, sample SAMN00792002) | human gut metagenome | study: EMG produced TPA metagenomics assembly of the A metagenome-wide association study of gut microbiota in type 2... | reverse complement strand
GTGCGTTCGGCTGTTAACCGAATGGTCGAAGGTTCGAATCCTTCCTGTCCCGCCAAATTAGCGCCATTAGCTCAACCGGAGAGAGCAATAGCCTTCTAAGCTATCGGTTTCAGGTTCGAGTCCTGAATGGTGCACCAGATAATAGCCTGACCTGATGACGGGCTCATAACCCAACTTATCAGGGGCGCTGCTGCAACAGCGTCGCAGGCCGCCAGACCCAGCCAGGGTATTTTCGGTCATCACCGACATTGCTATTACCCTCATGCTTATTGCCTGCCTAACCGCAGGTTTTTTTATTTTCAGGGTCGCGGGAATCACCCTCGACGCTTTGTTGGTAAATCAGCCCGACGGCCCTGAACCTTTTACTGACTACAGATAGCACCCCGAACATTATCGGAGGTGAGAGATGCAACGTATGAACCCAACCGATGGTCACAATCTGCCTTACTGGTGGTCAGCCTTGCTTGGTATCTTTTCCGTCCTGAGTCTGCAGGATTATGTCTTCATCATTGGCGCCCTGATCTCTGCCTTCTTCACAATCAAGACTTATTACGCAAAGCGCAAGGAAGAGCGAGAGCGACTTGATGAAGAGAAAAAGCGCACGCAGCTGTTGGCCAGTTATCTGGCTGATGTCTCCACAAAGCCTGGAGGTGACCGTCCGGCTTCAGCCGAAGTGGTTACCGAGGCTTTGAAGCGGATCGCAAGTGATACACAGGGGTGAACATGACGCCATCAATGAGGAAAAAACTGATTGGCGTGATCGCCGGCGGTGGTGGCGCCATAGCCATTGCTTCCGTCATGCTTGGTAATGCTGACGGCCTGGAAGGAAGGCGTTATTACGCCTATCAGGATGTTGTCGGCGTCTGGACTGTTTGTGATGGTCACACTGGCACCGATATTCGCCACGGCCATCGTTATACCGACAGGGAATGCGACAGCCTGCTGAAGGCAGATCTGCAGAAGGTGGCAAGCGCCATTGACCCGCTCATCAAAGTCCGCATTCCTGATCCCACCCGCGCCGCGCTTTACTCATTCACCTACAACGTTGGCTCTGGCGCTTTCGCCAGCTCCACGTTGTTGAAGAAACTGAATGCTGGAGATGTACCTGGCGCGTGCAAGGAACTGCAGCGCTGGACTTATGCAGGTGGCAAGCAGTGGAAGGGACTGATCACCAGGCGAGAGATTGAGCGTGAAGTCTGCGAGTGGGGCCAGAAATGAGCCGCTTAGCCGTCATTATCAGCGCTGTAGTCATCCTGCTGCTTACCTGCATTTTCTCATGGCGGTCTGGCTGGAATTCTCACGCTGACCATGTCAATGCCCTCGCGGCGAAGAAAAAAGAGAAAGCCGAAAAGACTATCCAGCCAGTTGAGCAAAAGGCCGCTGCCGCTACAGAAGAGGGCAAGGTCATCTACCGAACCATAACCCGCGACGTGGTGAAATATGTCCAGTCTCCGAATCGTACTGTGTGCCGGTTTGACGATGATGCTGTGCAGCTGCGCCAGCGAGCTATCGACGCTGCCAACACCATCCCAGGATTTGATGAGCCCTCCGTGCAAAGCAAGTGACGCAGGGAAGGATACCGACGAAGACCTGCAATCGGACGTCGAAACCGCGCAATGTCTGCGCCAACTGCGGTTAGATAAATACCGTTGGCAGGCCTACTACCGTGCAGTGAGTCAGTAGCGGGGCTACATTGCCGTTCCTGCATGGCAAGGTCGGCGTGATAAAAAACCCCGAAGAGGATATCCAAAAGTAAACGGGGCGCTGAATGAACAGCCAATGACTAAACAATACATCGTGTATCTAAATATGTTTAATCATTTCGCAACCCGGACCATATTGCGGAGGAGTACACCTGTGTTTTGGCGTAGGACTGCTATCAGCGCTGGGGCAGTACAACCGGGATAAGGCTGATATCAGACAGGCGGAAACAAAACGTCAGTAGGGCATTACAGAGCCACTTCCAGAGGTGGCTCGATAATGTCACAACGAGGTAAGGACTATGGCAAAACCGGACTGGGAGGCCATCGAGAAGGCTTTCTAGCCCAGTAATGGACTGTCATAAAAATTAGAATGCGTCAGTCGAGTCTAGGATGTCCTGTCGTAACTGAGTTAATCTATCCTTCACACTTAGACCACCATTTTTATTTGGACTATAAGTGGTCCGAATAACGTCGAATGGACTACTTTCCGACAGAACGCTTTGTATTGCTGTGCTAACTCCTTTAGCCTGTGGGACCCATAAGGCGACGTCCGCTTCATAGTTAAAAGGCTTTGACGTAGAAAAGGCTGGTCTTGTCATATTGCTACTGCCGATCAGGGAGAACACTGGTCCGTTTTTAGTGCTGGCAATAAAAACTTTCGCATGCCATTTGTCACCCCGTACTTTTCTGGTTGTAACGTTAACCCCTGCGGTGGTTAGCGCTTTATTGAAATCTACGAAAGACTGCCTCCATGCATAACTATGAACCCCAACAGTTATTACTTTGGCTCTGGAGTTGGATAAACTATGTGCAAGGCCACCCTCTAATGAAACATTATAATTCGAGTTTCTACTTTCCTGATAGAAACCACTGCAAAAGATTATTTCAGTAAGGTTAGGGAGCTTTATTCCCCTAAGCAGAAGATCTCGAAATATGTTAGGAGCCATTTGGTTTCTTAAAATTATCGCAATACTCATAAGAATTCCTTCTTAAATGGGAGTGCTTAGTCCATCGGACAAACAAAGCCCTTCTATAAGATTTGTTTAACATCCTATAAAAAGTTGCGCTTAATGATAATCGGAAATTTGATGTCATGAATACTAGGCCATACCCGCCAGCTAACTTCATCAACTCCGACAACTGGCAGCCATACACCCGCCTCATTCCTGCCAGCGAAGTGAGTGAGTGGGTAAACCGGCAAATCCTCAGCGATACCGGCAACATCCATAACCCTGACCATGCGCACCTGGTCGACGCTGATGTCGCGTTTATGTGGGCCTCTGGCTCATTCGCCAAAAGCGGGCGCATTGTGCTGGGTCAGTGTGAGCAGGTAATGATGCGCGCCGGCGGCTGGCAGAAATCCCGCATGGAGCAGCAAATGCATGAATGGTTCGGTCGCATACCGAAGTTCATCATTACCCTGGCTGCTGACTACTGCGAACAATGTAACGATCTGGAGTTCTGCGCACTGGTAGAGCATGAGCTTTACCACATCGCCCAGGCTACCGATGGCTATGGCGCGCCGAAGTTCAACAAAGAGACCGGTATGCCGGTGCTCAAACTTCGCGGCCATGACGTCGAGGAATTCGTCGGAGTTGTCCGGCGTTACGGCGCCAGCAAAGACGTGCAGGAAATGGTGGATGCGGCGAACAGGCCCGCGGAGGTTGCTCATATCGATGTTGCCAGGGCGTGCGGGACGTGCATGCTGAAACTGGCGTGATTTTATACTGCTTTATACGGACGGTGGGTTATGGCTGCACTAAAACCAGAAGTGAGAGCCTTTATCATTCAAGAGCTTGCATGCTTTGATACGCCATCCCAAATCGTCGAGTCCGTACAAAAAGAATTTAAGGTTCAGGTTACGCGCCAGCAGGTAGCATCGCATGACCCAACAAAGGCCGCAGGTAAAGGGCTCGCTAAGAAGTGGGTTGATCTTTTCAACGATCTTCGCGACCGATTCCTCAACGAAATTTCCGACATCCCGATCGCCAACAAAGCCTACCGCCTGCGAGTCCTGCAGCGAATGTCGACGACTGCTGAGAACATGAAGAACATCGGTATGACGGCCCAACTACTGGAGCAGGCAGCAAAAGAGGTGGGTGAGGCTTACAGCAATAAGCAAAAAGTCGAACACACCAGTCCTGACGGTAGCATGTCGCCGCGACCAACGACGATCAGACTGGTAGGAGTAGAGCCAACTAATGGAAAGTCAGGTTGACCTACAAATCCCGGCTAAGCTCGTTCCCGTATTCGCGACAGAGGGCATTCGCTATCGTGGCGCGCATGGTGGCCGAGGTTCTGCAAAGACGCGCACATTCGCGCTGATGAGTGCGGTTAAAGCGTATCAGGCAGCCGAAAGCGGATTAAGCGGCGTCATACTCTGCGCTCGCGAGTTTATGAACTCCCTCGAAGAGTCATCGATGGAGGAAGTGAAACAGGCGATCCGGTCTGTTCCCTGGCTGGATGACTACTTCGATATTGGCGAAAAGTACATCCGCACTAAAAACCGCAACGTCAGCTACGTCTTCTGCGGCTTGCGCCACAACCTCGACAGTATTAAGTCAAAGGCGCGCATTCTGGTTGCGTGGGTAGATGAGGCTGAGTCGGTATCGGCGACGGCATGGAAGAAGCTTCGCCCGACGGTGCGTGAAAATGGCTCTGAAATCTGGGTGACATGGAACCCGGAGAAAGACGGCAGCGCCACTGACAAACTCTTCAGAAAGAACCCGCCGAAAAGCTCGATGATTGTCGAGATGAACTACAGCGACAATCCGTGGTTCCCGGATGTACTCGAAGAAGAGCGCCTCGAAGATCTGGAAAACCTCGACTACGCCGATTATGCGTGGATTTGGGAAGGCGCCTATCTGGAGAACTCAGACAAGCAGGTGCTGGCGAATAAATACGTCGTGCAGAGCTTTGAAGACGACCTCTGGAAGAAATCAGAGCGCCTGCTGTTCGGCGCCGACTTCGGTTTCGCAAAAGACCCGAGCACGCTTATTAGGATGTTCATTCTGGATAACAACCTCTACATCGAATACGAGGCCTACGGCAATGGTGTAGAGCTTGATGACATGTGGAAGTTTTACGCTGGAAAAACCGATGCCACGCCGAAACAGCTTGAAGACTGGAAGGTTACTGACGAGGCGAAATTCCCCGGAATACCCGATGCTCGTAAATGGCCTATCAAAGCCGACAACTCCAGACCTGAAACTATCAGCCATATCAAGGGCCAGGGTTTCAATATCTCAGCAGCTCAGAAATGGCAGGGTAGTGTTGAGGATGGGATAACTTGCCTGCGTGGTTTTAAGAAAATCATCATTCACCCACGCTGCAAAGAGACGGCGAAAGAGGCCCGGCTCTACTCGTACAAAACTGACCGGATCACTGGCGAAGTCTTGCCGGTCATAGAGGACAAGAATAACCACTGCTGGGACGGTGTCCGGTACGGTCTGGACGGGTATATCAAGCACAAAGCGCAAGTCGGCGCAGTATTCTTCTAAGGAGCATCGCCAGTGAGCGAACAAGATAACGGCCTTCAACTGGCTGTGAACAATCTCGCCACTGAAATGCGGCGAGCGAATTACCTGAATTCCATCGGGATCGGTGGCGGGAACACAAAGCGCCCGACGCTCTATCAGGAGTTCGGCTACCCGCGCACGATCACCTTTAACGACTTCTACAACATGTACCGGCGCAACGCCGCAGGCTTCGCAGTGGTGCATCGTCTTCTGGATGGATGCTGGCAGGACTATCCGGTCATCGTTGACGGTGATGAGTCCCAGGAGGCGAAGAAAACCAACCCGTGGGAAAAGAAAGTCACCAAGTTTATGAAAAAATGGTGGCCGAAGGTGAAGGATGCCGATCGCCGCAATATGGTGGGGCGCTACTCCGCGCTGTTACTGCAGATCAAAGATAACCGGCCATGGAATGAGGAAGTCGACACCGCTCTGGTGAAGAAGCTCGGTGAAGCAGCTCTGGTTAAGCTGATCCCTGTATGGGAGCCGCAGCTGACAGTTGCCGAATGGGATAACGATCGCAAGTCCGAGACTTTCGGCCAGCCGAAGATGTTCAACTTCAACGAGCAGACGGTTGGAGACGAGGCTTTCGTCGGGCCGACGCGCGGTGAGCCTGTGCATCCGAGCAGGGTGATCCTGTTCTGCGAAGGCTCAGAGGATGACAACGTTCTGTCGGGTATCCCGCTGCTTGAGGCCGGATACAACAAAGTGCTCGACCTTGAGAAGATTTCCGGCGGTGGCGCTGAGGGCTTCCTGAAAAATGCCAGCAGGCAGATCGCTGTCGAGTTCAGCAAAGAAACCGACATGGCCACACTGTCCGATCTGGCTAAGAAGGCTGGTTATGCTGACCTCGGCGAAGCTATGGGCGACAAGGTCAATAAGCTGAACCGCGGCACCGATGCGGCCGCCGTGATGCAGGCCGGGCAGATGCATGTTCTGAGCGTTACGCCCGGCGACCCGGGGCCGACTTGGGAGGTCACCGCGAACGAACTGGCGGCGTCAGTTCAAATCCCGTTCACCATCCTGTTTGGTCAGCAGACCGGGCGCCTGGCGAGCGATGAGGATAAAACCGACTGGGCCATTCGCCGCAATACCCGCCGCAACGGCTTCCTGACTGACCGAATCACAGCCTTGCTGGAACGCTTCTGGACACTAGGCATTATCGATCCGCCGACAAATGGAGAGGTCACCATTTCATGGACCGACCTGCTGGCGCCAGGCGAGAAGGAGAAAATCGAGAACGCTTCGAAACTGGCTGATATCGTCCAGAAAACGTCGGGCTTCTATGGTGGCGAGCCGCCATTCACGGCCAACGAACTACGTGAGATTGTAGGCCTCGACCCTCTGCCTGAACCAAAGCAACCACCTAACCCGAATGACAAGGTGACAACCGATGATCCACTGGCCGATAACACCGGAGCAGACGGCAAAGGTGGGGCTGCCGATAGTTCCGCGCAGCAAGGTTGACCCGACCCGATCGGCCAAGCAGGTAACCGCGATGTTCCGGGATATCGAGGATCGGTATCTCGGCATCAAGCGCGCTCTGAAATCGCTATTCGACCAGCGCCTGACCGGGCGTGAGCGAGAGGTTAACAGCCACAACTGGCATTTCCTGTGTCACGTTAACGGTGCAGAGCCAACGCTCTACCAGGTCAACGCCGGCAAGTTTATCTATGACATGTCAGCGCAGGTACTGGCCGACCTGCTCGAAGCGGTACAGGTTATTCTCGACGATTACCTGCTGGAAGGCGGCGAACAAAACCTCTGGGCGATGGATTACGTCGCCGCAGAGGCGCAGCGCGGCACGCTGGAGGTCTTCAACAACCTCTCGCAGCAGTCGCAGGTGTACGCCAGCCAGACGACGCTACAGCAGCTTTTAAGCAGCCCTGGTCACCTTAATCAGGTGGCAGCCGCCAGACTGACAACGTTCAGTGACTGGAAGGTCATCAGCGACACCGCCCGTGGCGATCTGACCAACATCATCACCGATGCGGTCGCGCGTGGGGTGAATCCTCGCGAGACGGCCAGCGTCATCAGCAAGCGCCTCGATGTGTCGATGTCGAAGGCCAAGACCATCGCTCAGACTGAGCAGGTCGGCGCGCTGCGCCAGGCGCAATGGAACGAAACGGACTGGGCAGCCGAAAGGCTTGGGTTAAACACCGGGCTTCTCCATCTTTCCGCGCTAAAGCCTACCACTAGGACAACGCATGCGTTCTGGCATGGAAAGGTAAGAACCGTGCAAGAGGTACGTGACTGGTATGCGGTCGATGGCAACAGATATCACTGCTATTGCAGCCAGATTCCGGTGCTGCTCAACGACGACGGCAGCATATTCAACAAAGGGCTGGCTGAACGGCTGGCGAAAGAACGTGAACAGTGGCTCGAGCCAGCCGCATGATGATCATCTAATCAATACGATAGCGGTCAATCTAAGTTTAGTCACAGGTATTTCTTCGGGGTGATATTCAAGCAAATTCGCCGCAGCCAAATGCAACATATTCTCAGGGTCTGGGAACGCTGCAGATTCGTGCTGATAAATGAAATCGAAGGCCTTCTCATTGCATGTGTAACTAACGGTATATTTATACATCTAACAACCTCTTTTTGAGCCAATATTTTTTATTAATATCACAAAGTGATATCGAAACGCAGCGCGTAAAATTAGACGCAACGAGTTGATCCTCTCAAATATGTAGAACACGAACCGCCTCCAGGCGGTTTTTTTATCCCTATCGGTAAGGACCCAGCATGAAACGCAATCGCGTTAACGTGCTGACCGTCGTCAACTCCGCTTCAAACATCACCACTGAAATCATCGACGGCAAGCCACATATCGTGGTTCGCGGCATCACGCCTGTCGTGGACGATATCGTGATGAACCGGAAGTTGTACCCGGCAGCAGAAATCGAAAAGGCCTACAACACGCTTGAGCGTAACCCCATGCCGCTGGGCCACCCGAAGGTTGACGGCAAGCATGTGTCTGCTCGCGATGTCCGGGCGGTGAATGAATATCACGTCGGCGCATGGTTGCAGAACGTCAGCCACAAAGACGGGAAAGTGACGGGCGATATGTACGTTAACCGCCAATACGCCGAGTCAAGCGAGAAGGGCAAGCGCCTGATTAACCGCCTTGATGAGATGATCACTGGTACTAACTCCGAGCCTATCCACATCTCCACCGGCCTGCTTTATTCCGGCATCGCCGCCAATGGTGAGTCGAAAGGCAAAAAGTACAACGAGATCGCCACCAACATGATGTTTGACCATGTTGCGGTGCTGCTCGATGAGCCTGGCGCGGGAACGCCATCTGAGGGCGTAGGCATTTTCGTGAACTCCGAAGGCGAAGAGGTAGAGATTGAGGTTGCTCTGCTCTCTGACGCCGCGGACTGTACCCGCGAGGGTCTGCTCAACAAAACGAAGTTCTTCTTTACCAACGCCTCGAATTTCTCTTTCGACGATATCCAGCGCGCCATCAGCGACAAGCTTCACGAAGGCCGTGCTGATGATAAGTGGCTCTGGCCCGAATCGGTATGGCCGGACAGCTTCATCTACCGCGATGAAGCCAAGTATTTCAAACAGAAGTACCTCATCGATGATGACGGCAAAGCCGTATTCGTCGGCGAACCTGTAGAAGTCGTGCGCAAACCCATTGAGTACGAGATTAAAACCAACGGAGAGAACGATCCGATGAAAGAACTGATTATCAATGCGCTCCAAGCCGCGGGTAAGCCGACTGAAGGCAAGTCCGATGCCGAACTGATGGACGCTTACAACCAGTTAGCGGCAGAGAAGGCGGCAGCCAAGAAAGATGGCGGCGACGAAATCGATCCCGCTACCGGCAAGCCTAAGAAAAAAGAGCAGGCCAGCAACAGCGAAGAAGCGCCGGCATGGTTTAAGCCATTTGCTGATGATTTGGCAGCCGTCAAGTCAGGCCTTGCCGTGAACGCTGACAAAGAGAAAGGCGAAAAACGCGCTGCCGTAAAAGCGAAATTCGGGCTGGATGACCTGGCGGTGAATGCGCTTGACGGCGCCGCCCTTGATGGCCTGTTTGCTCAGTGCCAGACCTCTACCGGCCTGAATGGTGCATTCCGCCAGGCTACCAATACCCAATCAGTCAGCGAAATGCCGGAGTAAAAAATGGCTAAAGACGGAAAACACGTAATTCACGCCGGTGGCGTATTCCCTAATCCGCTTCTCAATCGTGAAGGCCGCGCCACCGCGGTCAAGCCCGGCACCCTGGGCTTCTTCGATGCTGGCGTCTTCAAGGTGTCGGTAGATGGTAGCGAGACAGCAATTATCTATGTCGCTGACTTCGATTATCTGCGCTGCAAAACGGTAGATGACACGTTTGCTGTCGACGATCTTCTGGTTGGCATCCATCCGCTGCCCGGCATGTTCCTGAACGTGCGCGCAGCGGCCGGCACCTACAAAAAAGGCGACGCTCTCTCAATCGTTAATGGCCAGGTTAAGAAGTGGGCCACCGGTGAAAACGATCGCTGCTATTGCGACGAAGAGCGCTCAATTACCGCCGCTGCTGGCGATCTCATTCGCGTAGTGATCAAGTAAGGAGTCACTGAATGCTTGTTTATTCTAAATCGCTGGGCGAAAAGACCGGCAACCTGGCCGTGAACCAATACCAGTTCGGTATGCTGACGATGGAGCGTAATGCCGCGCTGAACCATCAGGGCGTCAACGTTATGCAGGAGATCGCCGACCGCCTTAATGCTGTTAACCATCTCAACGGCATCAACGCTGTTCGCTCACCTGCTGACCTGTACAAGGCCTTTGACCAGACCGTGCTGCGTCAATTCCAGCCGAACACTGAGTTCACGCTGTTCAACGACCTGATGCCGCTGTCACGTTCGGTACGCATCAATCAGACGGTGTATGAATACGCCAAGTCTGGCGGCCGCATGTGGGCTCACACCTCCATGTCAGGCCAGATCGGCGCGGCGCTGGATGCTGTGCAGTACCAGTACGACGGTACTATGGTTCCGGTGCACGATACCGGCTTCAAGTTCCACTGGCGTGAGCCTCGCCTGAACAACCCGGATGCGTTCGACATCATCTCTGACGCTCAGTTTGAGTCAACCAACGAAGTGCGCCGCCAGTATGTGGATTACATCTACAACGGCTATCGCGACGCGGAAGGTAACTACATCAAGTTCGACGATAAGACCTGGAAGGGTCTGAAGAACGACGAGCGTGTGGCGATGGTTGACCTGGGCGCATCTGGACTGAATATCGACTTCACCAGCGCATCCGCCACTGCTGAGCAGATCCGTAACGCAGCAATTAAGCTGCGCGACACGCTCAAACTGACCAACAATCAGTACGCCGAGCAGACCTGGTATGTGTCGAGCGCCATCATTTCCAACCTGGAGCGCTACTTCAGCGACAACTATCAGTCCGGCACCATTCTGCAAGAGCTTCTGAAGTTGTCCGGCATTGCCGCGATTAAAGAAGACGCTCAGCTTACCGGTAACCAGATCCTGATTGTCCCGCTTACCGCTGGCGTGATTGCTCCGATTGTCGGCCAGGCTTTCGGCACCGTTGCCGATCCGCGTCCGTTCTACAACAGCGATTACATCTGGCGTACCTGGGGCGCTGCTGGCCTGATGGTTAAGACCGACATCAACAGCAAAAAATCAGTCATCTACGCACACAGCTAAGGGGCGATAAATGGCACTGGTAAAAGTGATTAGCGATAACCTTTTCTCCGGTGCCAATCTCCAGAAACTGGAGGTTGGTGCTCAGGTTTCGGTAAGCGGCGATGTCGCTAAGCGCTGGGTGGCCGCCGGTCTGGTTGAAATCATTAGTGATGACGACCAGGCGCTGGAAGTGGCTACGCCTGGTAATGATGCTGCAGAGCAGGCAGAGCAGGCAGAGCAGGCAGAGCAGCAGGAAGAATCTGCCAGCAAATCGAAGAAGGCGAAATAACCATGGCTGTAGTGCAGATAACTGCCGAGCAGGTAAAGCAGCAGTTGTCTGCGCTCGGCTATACCACAGTTCCCGACTTCATGATCGACGCCTATCTGTGCAAGCTGTCGAGCATCCAGGCATGCTTAGATGGCGCTGGGTATGACGAGTGCGACCAGATGCTAATTCAGGTTTATGCAGTCACTTTGATGGCGCTGACGGCTTATTCGCAACGGATTAAGTCGCAGGCCGCACCATCTGGAGCGTCACGCTCGTTTGACTATGGTGACAACGTTCTCAATATGCGTGACGCGCTGCTGGCATTGGATAAGTCCGGATGCACCTCGGAATTGCCGATCGACGTCGGTCAAAAGGTTGGCCTATTCCTCGTTGTCGGGGGCTGCTAATGACCTGGGTTTCAGTTCAGCAACGGCTGCCGCGGACGTTTACCCGGGTGTGGGTGATCACCGATACCGGCGAGCAAACGACGGCGTACGTGAAAAGCGACGGAGAGTGGTTCATCAACTGCGATCGCATACGCGCCACAGGAGCCGCCGTGCTGCGATGGAGGGATGACTGATGTCTTCGGTAGCCAATTGGTCATACACCGCGACGGCGACAGTCTGGCGGCGCATACGCGATGCCGACGGTAGCGATACCGACGGCGGAGGTCAGCCGTATGGGTGGGAAGCGCCGATCGCTATACTCTGCGACTACCAGGGCGGACTCTCTGCAAAAATCGGTGACCTTGGCCGGGAGATCGTGGTTAAAAACACGATATGGACCGAGTACGCAACGGCGCGGGAAGGGGATTGCATCCTGATTGGCTCGTCGACCGATGCAGCACCGCCGGATGAGGCCGATGAGATTCGGCAGATCGTCCAGTTCGCAGATACGTTCGAGCGACTGGCGGACGATTTCGCACTGATTACGGGAGTCTGATTATGGGCGCTAAAGTTCGCGGCATCCGCCAGGCCAAGGCCAACCTCGATCGCATCATCAAAGACGTCCAGGGGCGTAAAGTCGTGCGAGCAATTCAGTCTGCGATGCTTATTGGTAGCGCGCAGGCCGCGCTTTACACCCCGATCGATACGTCGACGCTCATCAACAGCCAGTTCCGAGAAATCATGGCTAACGGTACCAGGGTAACCGGGCGCGTCGGTTACTCCGCCAACTATGCGGTTTATGTTCACGACCCGTCAGTGAAACAGAACTTCACGCGAGCAACGGCCCGCAAGGAGTTCTTAACGAAGGGCTTCGAGGATACCCGCAACCAGATTGACGCGGTGGTGAAGAAGGAGCTTTCGCTATGACGCCCCCCATGTACATGCGCCTCAAAGACCTGTTTGTGGATGAGGGGCTTACCGCGGGGTTTAAGGTCCAGTGGCGGCAATGGCGCGACACCGGGAAAGATACCGATCAGTTCATCGTGTTCCGGTCTTCCGGCGGTACCGATATCACCTTTGACCTCGGCGGCGACTGGTATGTGATGGTTGATGTGATCTCCTCGAAGGCGAATCCCGATGCTGCGGACGCCGCGGTAAACGCCATTGTCGAGTATATCAGCGCGCAATCCGGCGCCGATGATTGCGTAGGCGCGCTACGGCTTGTCGGCAATGTCCCGGCGCCGATCCCCACCGAAGAGGGCCGGTTAGTAACCCGGCTGCTCGTATCCTGCACATACGGCGAATAATCGTCAGAATCACCCATCAGGCTGCCATATGGCGGCCTTTTTTAATTGAGAGGCATACATGCAAGGCTGCGCTAATGACACCGGCAAGCTGATTGGTAAGGTGGCCGTGCTCCGCATGGCTTTTGGCTGTGCTGATACGGTTCCTGCGCTTTCCGAATGGAAGCGACTCGGCGCCATGACCACCAAGGGCTTTGACTACTCCATGAATACCGTCACCTCTGAGGCTGACGATACGAAGGGGCTGGTTGAGAACCTGGTCAACAATATGGACTTCACCATCTCAGGAGAAGGTGAGTTCCGCAAGAAAGACAAGACGACTGAAATCGGCGCCATTGCTATCTCGAAATATATTTTCGATGAAGTGCAGGCCGGTCGCCAGCCGACGCTGTGGGTACGATTTGACTTCACTGGTGAGGATGCCGGCACCTACATCATGGGGTATTTCAACACCACCTCATGGTCTGGTGATTTCGGCACCTCGGATATTTCCACCTTCTCCGGAGAGTGGAAAGTAGCTGATGCAGACACCGTGGTATTTGAGGTCGCCCCGCCGGCGCTGGCGTTCACCGCCAACCTGCCGACGACCAAGAGCGTGGCGGCCGGATCGGCTCTGAATATGTCGGTCGTGGTTGAGGGTGGCACTTCGCCTTATACCTACGTCTGGAAGAAAGACGGCACGGTTGTCAGCGGGCAAACAACGGAAACCTTCAACAAGGCCAGTGCTGTTTCCGGTGATGCCGGGGCCTATACCTGTGAAGTTACCGATTCTTCCGCGACTCCAGTCACTATCACTTCTGCATCCTGCGCGGTCACTATCAGTTAGCCACCAGGCCATTTCGTGAATAGTACAAAGGGCGTTCTGCGCCCTTGATACTGTTTATGGAGCGAGTATGACCCCGATTAAAGAATTAGGCGAATGCGTTATCGGTACCGGTGATCGGGAATTCTTTTTCCGGCCGTCTTTTCGCAACATGGCGCGAATCGGTGAGCCCGAGGAGATTGTTCAGGCGTTCTATGACCTGTGCAATGATGAGGCGACGCCATTCGTGCAGCGCGCAGCTGAGGCCTATATCCGCGATGAGTACAGCCGCCTTCCTGATTGCGTCCTGCGGTTTATGCAAAGCGGGCTCCTGTCACGCAAAGCGATCATGGCCGCGCATACGGTACTGACAGCATGTTGTGACGATGATATCGGCGATCTGGTTGGATGGATGAAGCAGGGGAAATCACGCAAGCGTGGCTTCGTCTGGCGCCCGGGCAGCATGCCGCCGGAAAGCATGGTTATCGTCGCGCAAAACCTGATGATGCACGGCATCATCGGCAAAGCGAAGGTGCGCAAGCTGCAGCGTTACGAAACGAACGAGACAACCGCAGAATTCCGCGCAGCCGACTACATCATGGCGGCCCGCAACCATTTCGGCATAAGCCGTGAAGAGGCTGAGAACCTCACGATGACAGAGTTCGCAATGATGATTAACGCCAAATACCCCAATCAGAACGGCTTCACGCGCGAAGAGTACGACACGGTCATGGACGAAGACGATCGCCGCTGGCAGGCGATGATGGAGCAGGAGCGCTCCGGGACAACCCCCACGAAGAATTAACCTCAGCACTAACCGAATATCAGCCTCGCATTCGCGGGGCTTTTTTATATCCGTTTGTTCGTGAACGGCTAATGCCTACTCACTTCTGACGCGCTTCGCACGCGCATTTAATACAGAACCTTTCAGGATGACCCTTGAGGATGCCGGCTGGCTGTCGGTGCCTTCTGTGGGCCGGTTTCCTGTGCGACAAGGTTCATCACTAAAAGGTATACCGACATGAAATATCCAACCGTATCAGTAAACGGCGTTTCCGTTCGCGTAGATGACCATGGGCGCTACAGCCTGAATGACCTGCACGCTTCGGCAGTATGTAGCGGTCAAGCCAAAGAGAATCAGGGACCAAGCCAGTTTCTTCGCTCCAAAAAGGTTAAAGATTTTGTTCAGACTTTAGCCAGAATGCAAAAATGCACTCTGGAGGAAAATCAACCAGTTAAGGTTATTAATGGTGGTTTGAATCAAGGCGTCTGGGCTCTGGAGATCGTCGCTATTCGTTATGCTGCGTGGCTCAGCGCTGAGTTTGAAATCCGCGTTTATCAGACATTCCAGTCTCTTGTCCGTCAGGGATTTGATGCCATGGCCCGCCTAAATAAAATCGACCATGTGATAAACGCTGAAACGAAGGAAGTTAGTCAATGTGCAAGTCGAATGGGCAAGTGGGGTGCCGGAGGAAGAAAGCGCCTGCTTATGGCTGCCCGCGCCCGTGTGGTCGATGAGGTTCAGATGTACCTCCCAGGATTTGAGGCGTGAACATCCTAAACTTACCATTCAAGATAGCCCGCCACGGTGGGCTTTCATCTGGAGATGATCATGTACCTTCATATCACCTTGAATTCAGGCCGGACGATGCATGGCGGCATGACTCAGTCCATAATTGAAGTATACGACGTTTCCCTCGGAGTAAGGGCACCCTGCAAAGGTGATGATGACAACGCCCATCCTGTAGTTTTATGGCGCACGACAGGGAATAAGGATTGCGAGGGAATAATGTTCCTTCATGAGTTGGACATCGCCGTCGTTAAATCAACCGATGGAACAGTGCTCCATGAATGGCACGGCGCTAAAAGCCAGAAGCAGAAAAGAAAGAGTGAATAGCCTTCGTTCAGAAAAGCCAACATGGCGCACTTTTGTCGTTCCCTCCTATCCCTGCTAATCTGTCGAAAACAAAGCGGCGGGGATAGGTGATGAAGCTAGAGAGGGGGATCGAGCTTTCCGATGGAAGAGTGCTCTACTGGATGGAGCATTTCTGCATCAATTGCGTGCCAAGCCAAAACGGCGAATGGCATGTAGGGCATTTTGATCGAGCTGAATATGAAACCCTGCGAGAGAATACGGTAGCTCTCCTAAAAAACGAAGAGTTTCAGTTCATGGTAAGGGTAGGAAGTGGATTTTCTGTAAAAGCCTGGTGTGTTTCTCTCAATGGGACTTTTGTGTTCAGTGTTCACCGTGATCCTGATGGGATAATGGCAGCTATCATTGTACTTAATGCTCAACAAAAAGAAGTATTTAGGCTAACTACTACGACCCATCTAACCTCATGCTCTCTATCTGAGTTTGCCGAATATTTGGCGCTATCCTTTTATGGCTCTTCAAAAGGAAGAGAGCCTTATGACAATAAATTAGAGGTATTCAACTTAAAAACAGGTGAGGTGATTACATCTATCGACAAGGATAACGAGCTTAGGCATGCGGAAGTAATAGTTACAGAGCCAGCGGGCAATGTTGTCGCCTTTTATAAGGGAAAGAGTTTTAAAGTTTGCTAGGATTATGCTCATCTTTTATAGAGGGAGGGGGAGGTGTGAAAAAGGTCGTGTTTTTAGTCATAGCTCTAATGTCATTTAGTGCAGTTTCCGCGACATCAATAAGCATTCCAACTGATTCGAAAGCCAAATACACCATCATTGATAAAAGCTTAAATGGTTCCATGGCAACCATCACGACCATGAGAGAGGGGCCATCAGGGACATCCTACTCACAGCGCCTGTATGACTGCACATCGTGGACGGTGAAGTATCTTGGTGATGGAGACACGCTAGAACAAATGAAAGCATCCAAGCCTGACGAAGGCATGTCACCAATAGTTGATAATTCAATAGCGTATTATATAGGCCAACGGGCCTGTAAATAACCAAACCCGCTCCGGCGGGTTTTTTTATGCCCGGAGTATGCGATGGCAGAGAAAGCAGGTGAAATTTATTATGACATTGAGGCTAACGTATCCGGCCTGATCCAGGCGCAGCAGCAGGTTAATAAGCGTCTTGACCAAATGGACGCCAAGTTTGAGCAATCATCACGATCTGCCGGGCGGTTCGAAGGTGCTTTAAATAAAGTTGGCGTTGCCATTGCAGCTGCTTTCACCATTGATGCAGCGAAGAAGCTTATCGGTAAGCGTTAAGTGAGCGCCGTATTGACGGTTATTTATCGGTAAGAACCACGTTC
>ERZ791760.469-NODE-469-length-17085-cov-8.299589_pt1 | contig 17085 bp, 10 predicted proteins | sample MGYA00509950_ERZ791760 | MGnify/ENA primary metagenome ERZ791760 (study PRJEB30046, sample SAMN00792002) | human gut metagenome | study: EMG produced TPA metagenomics assembly of the A metagenome-wide association study of gut microbiota in type 2... | reverse complement strand
TGCACAAACAGCAGTAACAATAATAATGTAATGAGTGTGGTTTTCTTCATAGTGGGTTGAAATTAAAGTATGTATACGCTGCAAATGTAACACAATTAATCCAACATTAGTTTTAAAAACGACTTTTATTGCTTAACAAAAAGTTCACAATACTTCATAAAACTTCATTAAATTAATAGTTTGATAGATTATAACATATTCTATATCAGTGTCTTAATATACTTATCGAAATCCTTGGCAGAACCTTTTGATTTTGTCAGTTTTTCATGCATTCTTTTGCGTGCATTAGATACATTCGGCAAAGAACTGTCTGTAAGCACAGCTATTTCGGACGGCTTAAAACCTAACCTGACAAGGATCATCACATCAAATTCGAATGGGCTAACTACAGATTTCAAAGCAAAAGTCTGCGGATAGAACTCCTCTATGTATAGTTTCAGTTGCTTCCACTCTTTTCTTGTTGCGGCTCTCGGAGTCTTGTCAACGATATGCCAGAGTAAGCTGATTATAGAGCCGTTCTGATCGTCTGTACCATCGGACGAATCGGCAGACGAACGTCCTTTTCCTTGAAGCTTTGCAACCAATTCTTTCTTCTCTTCGATAAGAGCATTTATCTTTGATTGCTGTTTAGACATCAATATGTCGAGGTCTTTCTTTCCTTGTTCGAGTGCAAGAAGGTTGTTTCTTTTTGATTCATTCTCTGCCTCCAACTGTTGTATCTGTAGCATTCTTCGTATGCGCTCCATTGATTTCTTGTGCCTTTCTCTCAAAAAAAGCAACGCCAACACAGACAACAATACGAGGAATGAGAGCACAACCGTTTTTAATCGTGTTGTGGCTTCTGCCTCCTTGCTTTTAGCCACAAGCGCCTCTGTTTCCTTACTGCTATAGTTGTATGCCGCTTGCATCTGCTGCATTCTCAACGTAGACAGTTCGACATAGGCAGAATCGTTTTCACGGCGAGCAAGCTCAGAGTATTTAGCTACGGAATCGGACAAGCCCAGCTTCTTGTAAGTTTGCGCAAGTCCTCGCAGAAACGCTTCTCTGTATTCGTGGTCGTCGGTAGAGCGCATGCCTTTCCGATAATAACCCAAAGCACCTGACACATCCGATTTAGCCAAAAGATAATTGGCTTTGTCGTTATAGTATTTTTCAAGTCCACTAACTACATTGCCCAGACTATCCACATCTCCAGAATGCTCTTCGTAAGAGCGTAATATACGACCCACCTCTTCCACCTTGCCTCTTCCGAGCAGAGTAGACACATTTGGTACAAGAACCTTTGAAGCTTCTCGTACAAGACCGTTTTTCAGGTATTCATCATGCAGCCACTCTCTCAACTTACATGCCTCGTCTCGCCGATTTTGCAAATAAAGCACATTAGCTATCTGTTCTTTTGAGAGCAACACACCAAGCGTATCCTTGTCTTTACAAGCAAAACGTACAGCCAGAGAGTAGGCAACGCCTGCCTCGTTGAAAGCAAGTTGTCTCAACAACACGTTGCCCATCTGTCCATACACACGATTGAGGAAAGCGTTGTTTTTATTGCCGTCTGTTGTGTCAGCCAACGCAACCGCCTTCTGATAATCGGCCAACGCCTCTGGATAGTTGTCAAGGTCGCGATAAACGCTTCCAAGCACATAATAGGCGGACATTTGCTCTTCAACGCTGCCGTTGTCGTCGAAATACTCCACCACTTTACGTGCCAGAGAATCAGAAGCGAACGGCTCACCGACAGAATTCTGAGCCCTTAAACGATATAGAGTCAGAAGCATACGATTATGTTGCGACATATCATTGTGGCATGACATAAAACTATCTATAGCAATAATGGCTTCAGCAGGATTCTGCTGATATAGGGTATCCATATGCGACAGAAACGCATTTGCACGACGATTGCTTCCACACGAAACGATACAAGCAAGTGTCAACAATAATATAAAGGGCTTCATTTTTTCATGCATCAGAACGTTGCACACATTATATATATACACAACATATTTGTTGTTCTTCATAATTCTTAATATTTAGATTCGTCTGCAAAGATACAACTTCTTTGGAATAGCGCAAGTTTTGCCCTCTATTTTCTTCTAAATAAGCATGGATAGCGCAGCCAAAGGACTATTTACAATAAAAACTCTCGTTTTATTCGTCAATTTTATGTAAGTTTGTAATCTCAATTAAACTACAATCTGATTATAAAATCAAAAGGAGGGACAATTATGGAAACTTCGTATATAGAATTGATAGTGCGTCTTTCGCTCGCATTCGTGCTTGGCGGAATGATTGGGCTTGAGCGCGAGTATAGAGCAAAGGAAGCCGGATTTCGCACACATTTTCTTGTGGCTCTGGGCAGCGCGCTGTTCTGCGTCGTGTCACAGTTCGGCTTCGGTATCGACCTGAAGGACTCATCGCGCGTGGCAGCGCAAGTGGTGTCGGGCATCGGCTTCCTCGGTGCCGGAACAATCATCTTTCAGAAAAACGTCGTGCGCGGACTCACTACGGCTGCCGGACTATGGGTGACGGCTGCCATCGGACTGGCGTGCGGAACAGGTATGTTTATGGCTGCCACTATAGTAACGGCGATGATGCTGCTCGGACTGGAGGTGATAAACGCTATGATACCGCAGCTCGGCACCACAACCATCGAGATCTCGTTCTCCGCCTCCTCGATAGAGCAGGTTAGAGTGTTGATTGCGACTATGCGACATGACGGCATTGAGGTGCAGACATATCAGATAAAAGAGCGACGCACATCGCAAGGCGAGTTTGTCGAGGCTAACATACAGTTGAAGGTGAAGCGCGGCACGACGGACAATTTGAGGGTTATCGGTTACATGGATGGTTTTGCTGACGTCACTATCTCGGCTGTAGAGGGATAGGCGTAACGATTTGCTTGCTGAAAACAACAAATAAACAGGAAAAGGCTGAGCTCCGTATGGAACTCAGCCTTTTTCCTGTACTTATAGTAGGAGGGTATGGCATCCTTGCCATACCCACGCAGCCTTTTATCTATCACCTTATAGTAGGAGGGTATGGCATCTTTGCCATACCCACGCAGTCTCTTATCAATCACCTTGTCGGTGCGTGGCTATGGCAGGGATGCCATAGCCTCCTATGCTCTTTACTCAAGACCCTTGCCGTGGCAGTTCTTGAACTTCTTGCCGCTACCGCAAGGACACGGGTCGTTGCGTCCCGGGAGCTTGTCCTTCACCAGCGGAGTGTGGTTCTCTTCGATGTTCTCGCGAGTGTCGTGCTGTGCGGCAGCCTGCTGTGCAGGGTCGTTGATTTCGGCCTTCTGCTCAGTGTACTGCTGGCGCTGTGTACGTTCCTCGGGAGCTGCCTCGCGCACCTCCTGCTGCTGTTGCATTTCAGGAATCTGTCCGCGTGTGAGGATAGAAGCGATGCGGTTGTTCATGTCGTTCACCATCGAGTCGAAGAGCTTAGCACTCTCGAGCTTGAAGATGAGCAACGGGTCCTTCTGCTCGTAAGAAGCGTTCTGCACGCTGTGGCGCAACTCGTCGAGCTGGCGGAGGTTCTCCTTCCAGCAGTCGTCGATGATGTGGAGCATGATGACGCGCTCGAACTGTTTAACAACGTCGCGACCCTCTGTGCGGTAAGCCTCCTTAAGGTTGCACGGAATGTTGTAGACGCGCTTGCCGTCGGTGATAGGCACCATGATACGCTCGTAGATAGCACCCTGGTTCTCCTCAACCTCCTTGATGATAGGCCAAGCAACGCTCTCGATGCGGTCGGTCTTGCGTTTGAATGTAGCCATTGCGCTCTGGAAGGCACGCTCCTCAAGCTCGTCGTGGCGCACGTTCTCGAAGTCCTCCTCGCTGAACGGACACTCCATAGCCAGAATCTTGAGGAAGTCCTCGCGGCATCCGGCGTAGTCGTTTGTCTCGATGATGTTCACCACGCGGTCCCAGATGACGTTGGTGATGTCCATGCCGATACGCTCACCCATGAGTGCGTGGCGGCGCTTCTCGTAGATTACGGTGCGCTGCTTGTTCATCACGTCGTCGTACTCGAGCAGGTGCTTACGGATACCGAAGTTGTTCTCCTCAACCTTCTTCTGTGCGCGCTCGATGCTCTTAGAGATCATCGGGTTCTCGATACGGTCGCCCTCCTTGAAGCCGAGGCGGTCCATGAGACTTGCGATACGCTCTGAAGCGAACAGACGCATGAGCTTGTCCTCGAGCGATACGTAGAACACTGAGCTACCCGGGTCGCCCTGACGACCTGCACGACCACGCAGCTGGCGGTCGACGCGGCGGCTCTCGTGGCGTTCTGTACCGATGATGGCAAGACCGCCTGCCTCCTTAACCTCCTTAGTGAGCTTGATGTCGGTACCACGACCAGCCATGTTGGTAGCGATGGTTACGGCACCGAGCATGCGCTCCTCGAAGTGCTTGCTGCCGTCCTCCTCCGTGATCTCCACCATGCCCTTTGTGCTGCGACCAGCCTCTGCCACGATGTCTGCCTCCTTCTTGTGGAGCTTGGCGTTGAGCACCTGGTGAGGAATCTTGCGCATGTTGAGCATCTTCGAGATAAGCTCAGAGAACTCTACCGATGTAGTACCTACGAGCACCGGGCGACCGCTGTTGCGCATCTCCACGATTTCGTCGATAACGGCTGCATACTTCTCGCGGTTGGTCTTGTACACACGGTCGTCGAGGTCCTTGCGGAGCACCGGACGGTTGGTAGGAATCTCAACAACGTCGAGCTTGTAGATATCCCAGAACTCGCCTGCCTCAGTAGAAGCAGTACCGGTCATACCAGCGAGCTTGTGGTACATACGGAAGTAGTTCTGCAGTGTGATGGTAGCGAAGGTCTGTGTAGCAGCCTCCACCTTCACGTGCTCTTTAGCCTCTACAGCCTGGTGGAGTCCGTCGCTCCAGCGACGGCCTTCCATGATACGGCCGGTCTGCTCGTCGACAATCTTCACCTCGCCGTCCATAACAACGTACTCGTCGTTCTTGTTGAACATGGTGTAAGCCTTCAGCAACTGCTGCAAGGTGTGTACACGTTCCGACTGTACGGCATAGTGGTTGAGCATGGCATCCTTCTTGTCGAGGCGCTCCTGCTCGCTGAGGTCCTTCTCGTTCTCAAGAGCCGAGAGCTCTGAAGTGATGTCGGGCAGCACGAAGAGCTCGTTGTCGTTCACCTGACCTGCAAGCCATGCAGTACCCTTGTCGGTGAGGTCGCAGCTGTTCAACTTCTCGTCTACAACGAAGTAGAGCGGCTCAACAGCCTCCGGCATACGGCGGTTGTTGTTCTCCATATAGTACTCCTCGGTCTTAAGCATACCAGCCTTGATACCCTCCTCTGAGAGGTACTTGATAAGCGGCTTGTTCTTCGGAAGAGCCTTGTGAGAACGGTATAATGCGAGGAATCCTTCCTCTATCTTCTTCTGATCCTTGTTAGCAGCACCCTCGCTGATGAGCTGCTTTGCCTCAGCAAGATACTGTGTTGCGAGCTTGCGCTGAACGTCTACGAGACGCTCTACAAGCGGCTGATACTCCTCGAACATTTGGTCGTCGCCCTTTGCAATAGGTCCAGAGATGATAAGCGGAGTACGTGCGTCGTCGATAAGCACTGAGTCGACCTCATCGACAATGGCATAGTTATGCTTGCGCTGCACGAGGTCGGCAGGCGAGATTGCCATGTTGTCGCGAAGGTAGTCGAAGCCGAATTCATTGTTCGTACCGAACGTGATGTCTGCCATGTAAGCCTTGCGGCGCTCCGGCGAGTTAGGACGGTGCTTGTCGATACAGTCGACAGACAGTCCGTTGAACATGTATAGCGGGCCCATCCACTCAGAGTCGCGCTTTGCGAGATAGTCGTTGACGGTTACGACGTGAACACCGTTGCCGGTGAGTGCGTTGAGGAATACAGGAAGTGTAGACACGAGAGTCTTACCCTCACCGGTAGCCATCTCCGCAATCTTGCCCTGATGCAGTACTGTACCACCGAAGAGCTGTACGTCGTAGTGAACCATTTCCCACTTCAGGTCGTTGCCGCCTGCTGTCCAGTGGTTGTGATAGATAGCCTTGTCGCCGTCAATGGTGATGAAGTCGTTCTTCGGGTTGGCAGCCAGCTCGCGGTCGAAGTCGGTGGCTGTAACCACTGTCTCCTCGTTCTCTGCGAAGCGGCGTGCTGTGTCCTTAACGATACTGAAAGCTACCGGCATCACCTCATTGAGTGCCTTCTCGTAGATTTCGAGCACTTCCTTCTCCAACTTGTCGATAGCGTTGAAGATGCTCTCGCGCTCGTCGATAGGAGTGTCTTCGATCTTTGCTTTGAGCTCGGCAATCTTTGCTTTCTCCTCGTTAGCAGAGTCCTGAACGTACTTTTGAAGCTGCTTTGTGCGTGCGCGCAATTCGTCGTTGCTCAGCGCCTTAATCTCTGGATATGCTTCCTTCACCTTCTCTACGAGTGGCTGGATAAGCTTCATGTCCTTTGATGACTTGTTGCCAAACAATGACTGTAGAAATTTGTTGAAATTCATTGTATATTATTTTTATTTTTTCCTTAAATACTTATTCGGGTGTAAAATTACTAAAAAAAATCCATATATCACCATTAATATAGGTGTAAGTTGGTTTTTATTGCAATGGCGCAACCGAACAGGCATTAGGCGCACGTATACGAATAGCCTTAGCTACGGTAGGCGCAATGCGATCTACCGTAGCCGGTGTCTTGATGTGCTCTGCCTTTATTCCGCTTCCGTACAGGATGATGGGGAAGGGTACAAAGGCGGCACGCGAAAAATAATTCTCGTTTGTGTCTTCGTTTATGATTTTCCAGCCAGGAGCGGTCTCTATGAGGAGGTCGCCTGATACGGCTGAATTGTATGGACTTGATATAACGCTGCGTACGCCAGACATTTGCGCAAGCAGTTCTTTCGAGCGTGTTATTACGTCGGTGTAGCTCAGATGACGCTGCTCGAGGAGTTTATGGTCTATGTATATCTGGTTGCGGAAGCTCGCTTCTACGTACTTCGCCTGACCATAGATGGCACCGAGGTACATATTGAGCAAGTTGCACGAGCGGTTCATGTAGAACGTGCCCGAAGGTATGCGGAAACGCTCGTAGTCGGGTCGCTGGTCTTCGGTGTATCCTGTGCTTGTGAGAACAAAGAGCACGTTGTTGCGTCCTACCTTTTCTTCGATGCGCTTGATGAGTGATGCTAAAGTGCGGTCGAGCTTTAGATATACTATCTCCATCTCGGTCTGCCAATGGGTCACGTCGGTGCATTTTGCTGACAGTGTGACAGATAACATGTCGGTAATATTGTCGCGACCAAGCATTAAGTCGTTGACGCAAGCTATGGAGAGGTCGGCAACAGCGTCGTTGTCTCCATTCGTACGTTTCTGTGTGATACTATTGTAGGCACGCACAAATGCTTGTGCGCCTTTGGGGTAGTATGCGGATGTGGTCCACTGTCCGTTTTCCTCGTTCAGCCAAAAGGCTCCGTCGGCAGCATGTCCTGCAGAGATGACAGCTGCGTCTTTCTCCATAGCTGTAGAGTAGACAAGCGCAGCACCTCTGGTGAATATTTTCAGTTCGTCGCTGACGGTGGTGGTTGCTATTTTCTGTGGTGACACACCATGGGTTTGGTCGTCGGTGCAGAACACGGGTCGTAACGTGTTGCGGTCGAGCCACTTCGTACCAACGATGTTGTTATAGTGAGGTGTGGCACCAGTGGCTATTGTAGCCATTGCTGATGCGCGATCGATGGGCGAGAAAGGGTAGCTGGCAGCTTCGTAGACACAACCATGTTGCAATAGTTTGCGGAAGCCTTCCTCACCATAGAGTGGGGAGAAGTGCTCGATGTAGTCGGTGCGCAGTTGGTCGATAGTGATGTTCACCACAAGACGCGGTGCCGACTGCAAAGTCTGTGCTCGCATCTCGGTGCCAGCAAGTGCTGCCAACATCATTATCGTCGATATGTATTTGCTCATATTTATGTGTCTAATGCTTTATGCTTCGGGCTGTTTGCTGCCCGTATTTTTAAATGTGTAAATATTCGATATGTTTCTTAATAGCAAAGATAATGCCACAATTGTGATGCCCTCTGCATACGACTGTAAGAAAGAGCCTGCGAGGAGCAACAGTATGAGTGCGCTCCACGCCTTAGTCCACCAATGTATGCGGTTTTTGTGTGCTGCTTTCGTCACGCTGTAGAGCATGAAGATGTTAATGGGGTTTAGCAGCAGTATCTGCAAGTTGAGGCTTACAGTGGGGTGTTGCGAGAATATCATGGCGAATAAGAGTAGGCCGCATGTACCAGTAGTAAGCATGATGATTGTGTCGAACACCCATATTATGCGCTTGCGTTGATGTTCCACGATGGCTATAATCAGCGTGAGTATTGAGAGGATGCTAAAAGTAACTAACGGTGAGAATACATCCAGTATGCTCATGTTTGTCTGTTGGATGCTTTGTTGCTTCGTTGTAGGCTCAAAAAGCCAAAACGAACTACTTACCAGATTGCGCTTTGTGCCGTCCGCGGATATGATGTGTGCTCGCTCGAAGTCTGCGCACAGACGCTCCGGTAGAAACTGTTGTTGTTCGAATGTTGTATAATAGTCGGCTTTCACGCCAAGAAGCAGGTCGTTGCCGAAACGTGCCCAGCGATGCGTCTCGTTGTAGTTGTGTATCAAGTTGCGGAATGTTGGGTATTGTGCAGGGGTGTTGTGATGTTGAGGTGTTGAGGTGTTGAGGTGTTGAGGTGTTGAGGTGTTGAGGTGTTGAGCTATCATAAACGATGCGTCCGTTAAGGTTGTTTGCGATGATGTCTCGAGCACGTGTTGTACAATTGTCGTAGAAGAAGTTGTAGCGGTACACGCGGTTCTGTGGCTCCATGTTGCGGTCTACGGCTTGCGCTATCGCCATCTTCTCCTGTGCCGTCAGATTGAGCACCTGTTGTCTCACGCCACAGCCCGTGGGGCCATATTCCCACTCGAATATGTCGAAGGGTGCGATACCCATCTCGTAGTCGGTTAGTCCGAACACGAACCGCAGCACGAAGAAGGGCTGGTCGAACGAGAAAACGCCATAGTTGATGGCGATGTCTCTGCCGCTCTGCTTGTCCTGGAAGCGTATCGCCGTATGTCCGTACAAGCTATACACCTGTTGGCGCGGCCCGCAGGTGAGCAGGCTGATCTCTATCGAGTCGGCTTGTAGCGTCGGCTCGTTGTTCGGTGAAGAAGCTGTGGAGGGGGCGAAAAAGCACAGCAAAAACGCTAATGTTATGTGTTTAAATAATCTTTCAAATAGTTTCATGGTGCAAAAATAACTTTAATTTCTCACTTTTCTGCTATTATCTCGTTTTTTTTCGATAATTTTGCAAGCATTATCCTGGAAAGGATTGTAAAAACACCTCTATATACATATTATATATATAATAGAATTTCTAAAATCTAATTAGATAAATAAATGAGGAAAGCACTCACAACAGGCTTCTTTGCTGCGGTCTCTTTAGTTGCGGCAGCTCAAAGTGGCACTAATTCTCCCTATAGTCAATATGGTTTGGGTACGCTTGGCGAGCAGTCGGGCGGCTTTAATCGTGGCATGAACGGACTCGGTATTGGTTTTAGTGAGCACAACCAAGTGAACTGTCTTAACCCTGCTTCGTATGCCACCATCGACTCTTTGTCGTTCATCTTCGATGCAGGTGTGTCTGGACAAATAACGAACTATAGCGAGAGTGGTGTTAAGGTGAACGCTAAAAACGCCAACTTCGAGTATGTAATTGCCGGTTTCCGTGTTGCGAAACGTCTTGGCTTGAGTTTTGGTTTGCTGCCGTACAGCAACATTGGCTATTCGTATTCTAACAAGAAGCCGCTCAATAGCACCGATGGCAGTACTACTGTTGTGTATAGTAATAATGCATATTCTGGTTCGGGCGGCTTGCATCAGGTTTATTTGGGTGCGGGTTGGAGTCCGATAAAGGGATTGGCTATTGGTGTGAATGCTGCTTACCTATGGGGCGACTACACACGTTCAGTTGTCAATTCCTATACAGATGTCTATGCCAACACGCTATCGAAGTACTATACAGCGGAAGTGCATAGCTACAAACTTGATTTTGGTTTGCAGTACACGCAGAAGTTGACAAAGAAGGACGCTCTTACGTTGGGTCTTACCTACGGATTGGGTCACAAACTTGGTGCCGACCCAAAGTGTCAGATTATCTCTACCAATGCTCAGACTGCTGTTGCCGACACAACAACACACACCATTGGCAATGGATTGGCGTTGCCTCACACCTTTGGCGCAGGTTTGATGTGGAACCACGCTAATCGTTGGCGCATTGGTGCCGACTACACCTTGCAGAAATGGTCGTCATTAGCTTATCCGAAGTTCGATATGTCAACAAATAGCTATCAGCTGAAAAACGGTCAGTTTGCCGATCGTCATAAGTTGACCATTGGTGGCGAGTTCTGCCCGGAGGAGCGCGGTCGCAACTTCTTCAAACGTATTCACTACCGCATGGGAGCATCTTATGCCACCGACTATCTGAAGATAAAAGGTCAGAACGGACCGAAAGAGTATGGCGTGAGTGCAGGTTTCGGCATTCCAATCGTTAACGGCTACAACAACCGTTCGTTGCTCAATATCTCGGCACAGTGGGTGCGTCAGGACTCAAAGACTTTTGTCACCGAAAATTCGTTCCGCATAAATATCGGCTTGACGTTCAACGAGCGTTGGTTCGCTAAGTGGAAGATGGAGTAAGAAAACAATACTTTTAAAATAAGCGTTGAGACTATCTAAGTACATAGTAATCATTGTGGTGTGCATCGTGGTGCTTGCCTCGTGCGAAGAGCAGAAGGAGCACACGGCGCCAGCCATACACGACCGCGACTCGGTGTCTATGATGACGAGTTACGGTGTCAACACCCTTATCTCTGACTCTGGTGTCATCAAATACCGCATCGTAACCGAGCGATGGGAAGTGAACACCGTGCGCAACCCGTCACGATGGATATTTGAGAAAGGTGTATTCTTTGAGCAGTTCGATGAGAAATTCCATGTGCAGTCGTACATACAGGCAGACACAGCCTACTATTACGACCAGAAGAAGCTGTGGGAGCTTCGTAGCCGTGTAAGTGTGCTCACCAAAGACGGCTTGAAATTCAACAGCGAAGAACTCTTTTGGGACGAGGCGGAGCACGAACTCTACTCTAACAAGCCATCGAAACTCGTTACTCCCGAGCGTACGCTTGAGGGAACATACTTTCGTAGCGATGAGCGCATGACCAACTATTACGTATCCAACACTTCTGGCTCGTTCGAGAAAGGTCAGCTCTCAAGCGATGGCGACACCATCACTACCGCGCCCGATACAGTGAAGGCAACAATGCGCCTGCAGACAAAACCGCAACGCCGCCTGCGTGATAAATAATAAGAACCAATATTTAAACTATAGTGGAAGTAGACATACCTCTTTTAATTAGCATAGCTGTAACAATGGCACTATCTGCATTTTTTTCAGGAATGGAGATAGCCTTCGTGTCCAGCAACCGAATGCTCGCAGAGATGGATCGCGAGGGAAATAGCATAGCCAAGAATATTATTTCCCGATTTTACAACCATCCCAACGGCTTTGTTAGTACGATGCTTGTAGGCAACAATATCGTGCTTGTTGTTTATGGTATCCTTGTGGCACGCCTATTTGACAATACTATCTTCAGTTCGCTTGACGATGGTATGAAAGTCACGGCAGATACATTGCTATCCACGCTTGTTATTCTCTTCACTGGTGAGTTCTTGCCGAAGATTTTGTTCAAGAACAACGCCAATAGGTTGCTCTCGGTCTTCTCCGTGCCAGCATATCTTTTCTATATAATTCTTTGGCCTATAAGTCGCTTTTCTACACTTGTGTCGAAGTGCTTGTTGCGCCTCGTGGGTATACGTATGGAGACAGAATCCGATGACGATGGCTTCTCTAAGGTCGATCTCGACTATCTCGTGCAGTCGAGCATAGAGAATGCGCAGAGCGACGACGAGATAAACGAAGAGGTGAAGATTTTCCAAAACGCACTCGACTTCTCCGACTGTAAGGTGCGCGACTGCATGGTGCCGCGAACCGAGGTGAACGCCGTAGACGTGAACGATTGCACCGTCGACGAACTAATGCAGAAGTTCGTGGAGAGTGGCAACTCGAAGATTATTGTCTACGATAGCGATATCGACCATATCATTGGTTACATACACAGTTCCGAAATGTTCCGCAACCGCGACAATTGGCGCGAGTGCGTCTGCAAGATGCCATTTGTGCCCGAAACGATGGCTGCACAGAAACTTATGCACATCTTCTTGCAGCAGAAGAAGAGTCTTGGAGTGGTGGTTGACGAGTTCGGCGGAACCAGTGGTATAGTCTCCCTCGAAGACATCGTCGAGGAGATATTTGGCGATATAGAAGACGAACACGACTCAACGAAATACATCGCCACACAGGTTGGCGAGAACGAATATATGCTCTCTGCTCGACTTGAGATTGATAAGGTGAACGACCTCTTCGATCTCGGTCTGCCCGAGAGCGACGACTACATGACCGTCGGTGGTTACATCCTACACGAATATCAGAGTTTCCCAAAACTCAACGAAGTGATAACTATAGGACGCTACGAGTTCCGCATCATTAAGAGTACGATGACGAAAATAGAGTTGGTAAAGCTAAAAGTTAGTCGCTAAATAAAGCTACAGCACCTAAAAGTAGCCCGATAAACTCAATTTTTCGTGCAAACATGCCCTCGTTTGGCAATAAATTAGTATTTTTGTACGCATTTTGTGGTATCACGCTTAGAGCCGCCTCATGGGGCAAGCTCCGCAACTGGTGCAAGACAGATGCACAAACCTACATCTAACGAAATAATAAATAAAAAATAAAAACAAAAAAATGGCAGCATTAGGAAAAATTAGAAGCAGAGGCGCATTGCTGATAGGCATTATCGGCTTAGGCCTTTTCTCTTTCATCGCCGAAGAGGCGTTCCGCTCATGCGACTCTGCAAGCGCTGACAAACATCAGCAAGTAGGCGAAGTGTTGGGCGAGAAAATCAACGTAACAGAGTTCCAGAAACTTGTTGACGAGTACACAGAAGTCATCAAGATGCAGCAGGGACAGGAGAACCTCAACGAAGACCAGCTCAATCAGGTCAAGGACATGGTTTGGAACACATACGTTCAGACCAAACTCATACAGAACGAGGCACACAAGCTCGGTCTTACTGTAACAGACGCTGAGCTCCAGCAGGTTCTTGCCGAGGGTACTAACCCTATGCTTCAGCAGACTCCGTTCTTCAACCAGCAGACAGGTCGCTTCGACGTGAACGCTCTGAAGAAGTTCCTTGCAGAATACAAGACACAGCAGACAGCCAATCCACAGATGGCTAAGCAGTACGAGACAGTTTACAAGTACTGGACATTCATCGAGAAGACACTGCGTCAGCAGCTCCTCTCGCAGAAGTATCAGGGTCTGTTCGCTCACTGCTTCCTTTCTAACAAGGTAGAGGCAAAGATGGCGTTCGACGAGCAGAATCAGGAGAGCCAGGTGCAGCTTGCAGCCTTCCCTTATTCAAGCATCGACGACAGCAAGATTACTGTTACTGATGCCGACCTCAAGGCTAAGTACAACGAGAAGAAGAGCATCTTCAAGCAGTACGTAGAGACACGCGACATCAAGTATATCGACGTACAGGTGAAGGCTTCTGCAGCCGACCGTGCCGCTCTCCAGAAGGAGTTCGCAGGCTACAGCGCAGAACTCGCAGCCGCAGCCGACCCGTCTGACGTAGTGCGTAAGAGCACATCGCTCGTTAGCTACCTCGGTGTTCCAGTTAAGAAGGAAGCCCTTCCTTACGACATCGCACAGCGTCTCGACTCAATGGCAGTAGGTTCTACAAGCAAGGTGATCGAGAACAAGAACGATAACACACTCAACCTCGTGAAGCTCATTGCTAAGCGTGAGCTCCCTGATTCAATCCAGTTCCGTGCCATCCAGGTGGGCGGTGCTACAGCAGCCGAGGCAGCTACACGCGCCGACTCTATCCTCAACGCCATTAAGGCAGGTGCCGACTTCGAGGTTGTAGCCAAGAAGTACGGTCAGACCGGCGAGAAGACATGGATGACAACACGTCAGTATCAGAACGCACCATCGCTCGATAAGGATACAAAGAACTATATCGAGAACCTTAACACAATGGCTACAGGCGAGCTCAAGAACCTCACACTCGCACAGGGCAACCTCGTGCTTCAGGTAGTAGACCGCAAGGCAATGACTACAAAGTACGTAGCAGCCGTTGTTAAGAAGAACATCACCTTCACAAAGGATACATACTCTGCAGCTTACAATAAGTTTAGCTCATTCGTAAGTGCTAACCTCACAGCCGACGAGCTTTTGAAGAACGCAGCAAAGAGCGGTTACACCGTTCAGGAGCGTAAGGACGTTACAACAGCTGAGCACTACCTCGCTGGCATCCACTCTACACGCGATGCACTCCGTTGGTTGTTCGAGGCTAAGAAGGGTGCCGTTTCTTCACTCTACGAGTGCGGTGACAACGACCACCTTCTCATCGTAGTTCTCAACAACATCAACCCGATTGGCTACCGCTCACTTGAGGATGCTCAGGTTAAAGAGTACATCAAGGCAGAGGTTATCAAGGACAAGAAGGCAGAGCAGCTCATGGCTAAGGCAAAGGCTTCTAAGTCAGTTGCTGACGCTAAGGCTAAGGGTGCTACAGTAGCTCCGGTTGCTCAGGTTACATTCGCTGCTCCGGTGTTTGTAGCAGCAACAGGCGCAAGCGAGCCGGCTCTGAGCGGTGCTATCGCAGCTACAGCAAAGGGCAAGTTCTCTAAGCAGCCGGTTAAGGGCAACGCTGGTGTTTATGTGTTCCAGGTAACAAATAAGACACAGCGTCCTGCTAAGTTCGACGAGAAGGCAGAGATGCAGCGTCTCAGCCAGCGTCAGATGCAGATGGCAGGCAACTTTATGAACGAGCTCTACATCAAGGCAAACGTAGTGGACAACCGCTACCTCTTCTTCTAAGACTCATATAACAATAACATAAAAAGACTTTGGATGTAACGGTGTAGATCGTTACATCCAAAGTCTTTTTTTGTATAAGCCACTAAAGCCAATACCTTATTTCGGCTTCTGTCATTTTATCGGTCTGCGCGCATCACGCTTATTTCGTAAGCGGCGTGATACGTGCAATGTTCTTTCTTACAGAGTCGCTGTTTATGCCGAGCACCCTGCCTATGGCAGCGTAGTCGTAGTTGAGGTGTTGCAGCAGCATGATCAGTTGTTTTCGGGGAGCGATATTGCCGTAGCAGCGTTCAATCTCCGCCATTGTCTCCGCAAACTCTATCTTGCAGTAAGCCATGCACAGCTCGTAGTCTTGCTTGGTCCACGTCACGGTTGTGCCGCCGTTCTTGATATGTAGGTATAGTTCCTTGCCGCATCGTGCGTTTGCTTCGCTGCTTTGCGATGCCACCATTATGTCATTGTTCAGTCTCTCTATCCTGTCCGATTTCTTTGCACTTTCCTTTTTCAGCGACTTAATCTGCGCCTTAGCCAGCTTCAGTTCTGTAGAGGTTGTTTGTAATTCTTCTGTTTTTTCAGACATTGATTTGTTATGTTTCCGTTTTATGCCCTTTTTGTATAATCGGAATTTTATATAAGCAATAATTGCCATGCACAAAAAAGCGGCGATAATTGTATATATAATACATTCAACATTGCTTAAAAGTCTTTTTATGAAGAAAGAGTTGGTTGCTCCTAACTGTATTTCTCCTACTTTTACCCCGTTGTTTATTTCATAAATCTTACTTTTTTCTTTTACTTCTTTCTCTATATTGTAGGAGTAGCCAGCCATATCGCCATTCTCTTTATGCATTTCTGCCAGTTTCCTGTATATCTGTGCAGTAATAAAATGCTGGTCAGCGTAAACGAGTCCGCTTTTCCATTCTGTTTCTGCCTTTTTCTTGTTGTTTATAGCATAGTAATAGTTTCCTGATCCAAGATAAGTCAGTGCGTCTTTTGTGTAGCAAAACGAACTGTCCAGATATTGCTTTGCAATTCTTTTGTCCTTATCTAAATAGTAATCTGTTAGAATGCTGAATATATATCCTCTGCAATTAACATCGGTATGAGGAAGCAGTGAAACACATTCAGACAGGCAGATGGCTGTACTGTCCAATTGTTTCAGTTGATTATAACATGCCGACATCATGCCTAACTCGTAGGCTTGGTATCTTTTGTCGTCGAGTTTCTTGAGGCTATGCAAAGCCAGTTTCGCATAATGTAGGGCTAAGCGGTATTCACCAAATTGTATATTGATAAAGGCTAAGCCTTCGCATATCTTCTGATATAATATAAGGTTTCTTTTATTTGTGAGGTCGCCTTTTTTTAATATGTACTCAGCATATTTTTCATAGAAAAGAGCTTTTTGTATGTCTTTGTTTCTGAAACAGCATTCACCTTTGTAATAGTATGAACGAGCCAGTTTCTCTTTATCATTTTTCTTTTCATAGAATCTTATGCAGTCATTCAGCAGGGTGGTGTCTTGAAAATTGTCGTCAACGATATATTGATACTGCGAATATAGTAGTTTGTAATAGGCTTTAGACTCTTGTGATGTATTCAATGTGTCTATACCACACAGCATCTTCTTGACAGAATCTGTTTCCAGTCTATCTAACAAACTATCTGTTTGTGTTAGCTTGTCCATTGTTTTGTCCTGAGAGCAAGAACAAATAACCGGCAGTAATAGAAGTAAAAATTGGTTGTATTTCATATCTTAAAATTTCTGTTCCATTACAAAACTACATTATTTTCTATAAATGACAAAATGTATTAAAGAAACTTTCGGACATTTTCAGCGCGTTTTTGAAACGCCACTGTTGATTATCAATGCGTTACGTTTTTTTGTTGTCCGTGTTAGTTTTTGTTTTAGTTTTTAAGTATTGTTAATTAAGAAATAATTACTACATTTGCAATGTATTCATACTTTAATCATAAACCACTATGAAGAAAACCACACTCATTACATTATTATTGTTACTGCTGTTTGTGCA
>ERZ791760.463-NODE-463-length-17275-cov-4.690534_pt1 | contig 17275 bp, 22 predicted proteins | sample MGYA00509950_ERZ791760 | MGnify/ENA primary metagenome ERZ791760 (study PRJEB30046, sample SAMN00792002) | human gut metagenome | study: EMG produced TPA metagenomics assembly of the A metagenome-wide association study of gut microbiota in type 2... | reverse complement strand
AGATGCGTGATCTGATCCTTCAACTCAGCAAAAGTTCGATTTATTCAACAAAGCCGCATTGAGGCTGTAGCCCAAGGCGATGTTTGCGATGGAGGCACCGGGTTCAGAACACTCCTGAATGACCTGAGCCTTGAAAGATTTGCTGTAGGTACGGCGCTGAGGGCGCATGGAAAATCCGCTTGATGGGCCATGGCCTTCGGCGGCGGTGTCGGGAAGGTGTGTTGGCCGGACGGATACTGTTGAACTACGTTGTCTGGGGCAACGGAAGTGTTTCGGCCCGACTCTGGAACGCGATCCGCAGCGACGACTGGGCAATTCCGCACGTTGGCCTGAGCAGCCTCGGGGAAATCGTCGTCTGGGCGCGCCCAGACGAGTTTCCGCCAAGGAACATGCAGACGAGCAAGGGGCTGCGGGCACTCGGCTACAACGTGAGGATCGGTGTTTGATCGAGGCGCCTGTGGTACACGCAGGCTGACGAGCCAGGCGCTGTCCATTGCCTGATCAGACCGCCCCGCTGCGCCTTGCCTGAGCAGTTGACCTGCATCAATGGGGCGGGAGAACGCTGCACATTGATTCTTGAAGTTATTCATAGTAGGTCTAATATTACAAAGTATTGCAAGGATTTCCTTGGCCGGAACCGCAAAGCGACGCGATTGGAGAGGGTGAGATGAAAGCGCACCTACAGGTGATTTTCACGCTCGATGAATTGGCTGCGTACTTGAAAGTCGGCAAGCGGACGATTTATCGGCTCGCCGCACACGGGGAAATTCCGGCTTTCAAGGTGGGCGGGACGTGGCGGCTTCGTCAAAGTGAAATCGATCAGTGCATCAATGATCAGACCCGAGCCGGAGCAAAGAAGGAGGTGATGCGCAAGCGTGAACAGCAGAAGTCATCCGAGCAGCCCGTGTCGCCTGGGCGCACTGCCCGTCGCAGCAGGCAAAGGGCTTGAGTAACTCGTTTTCCAATTTTTCTGGAGGTATGGCATGGACATCGATTTCAAGAAGTTGGCTCCCTGGAACTGGTTCAAGAACGAGCAGCAAGAGCAGCAGACCGCCTCTTCCCTGCCGGTGCAGCGCAATGACCTGCCAGCGGCGAGCGGGCCAGTCAGCCCGATCCTGCAACTGCATCGGGAAATCGACCGGCTGTTCGATGACGCATTCCGGGGCTTCGGTTTTCCGGCGTTGAACATGCCGCAGTGGCCATCCGATTGGTCGGGCATGCTGAAGCCGGCCCTGGACATCCAGGAAACCGACAAGCAGTACAAGATTACCCTGGAAGTGCCCGGTGTCGAGGAGAAGGACATCCAGATAACTCTCGACAACGACGTGCTGATGGTGCGTGGCGAGAAGCGCCAGGAACAGGAGAAGAAGGAAGGTGGCTTCCACCGTGTGGAGCGCTCCTACGGCAGCTTTCAGCGTGCCTTGAACCTGCCTGACGACGCCAACCAGGATTCGATCAAGGCATCGTTCAAGAACGGGGTGCTCACGGTCACGATCGACAAGCGCGAGGTCAGCGCGCCGAAGCAGGGACGCTCGATCCCGATCAACGGCTGACGTCGCCGGCTCGTTCGTCACAAGAAAAACCCGGCACGAGACGAGGAGTCGCGGCTCGCGATGCCTCGTCGCCTCAACCTTTTCAACCTTCTCAGGAGCATCAGCATGGCCAGAAAACAATGCCAGGTCTGCGGCCAACCCGCCACCGTGCGGGTGGAAGCCAATCTCAACGGTCGTAACAGCACCATGCTGTTGTGCGACGACCATTACCGGCAATTAGTGCGCCAGCAAAAGCGCACCGTTTCGCCGCTGGAAGCCTTGTTCGGCTCGCGCAGCGGCCTGTTCGAGGACTTCCTCGGCAGTGACTTCTTCCGCATCGGCGAAGACGCGACGCCAGTTGCCGCCGATACCGATGACGTGGTCGATGCCTCGTTTGGCGAGCCCGCCACCGCAGGTTCGGGTGCGCCGCGCCGTCGCGGCAGTGGGTTGGCCAGCCGCATCAGCGAACAGTCGGAAGCCTTGCTGCAGGAGGCCGCCAAACACGCTGCCGAATTTGGCCGCTCCGAGGTGGATACCGAACATCTGCTGCTGGCGCTGGCCGACAGCGACGTGGTCAAGACCATCCTGGGTCAGTTCAAGATCAAGGTCGATGACCTCAAGCGGCAGATCGAGTCTGAGGCCAAGCGCGGGGACAAGCCCTTCGAGGGCGAGATCGGCGTGTCGCCGCGCGTGAAGGATGCGCTCAGCCGCGCCTTCGTGGCCTCCAATGAACTCGGCCATTCTTATGTCGGTCCAGAGCATTTCCTGATCGGTCTGGCCGAGGAAGGCGAAGGGCTGGCCGCCAACCTGCTGCGCCGCTACGGCCTGACGCCGCAGGCGCTGCGCCAACAGGTCAGCAAGGTGGTCGGCAAGGGCGCCGAGGATGGCCGCGCTGAGACGCCGACCAACACGCCAGAACTCGACAAGTACTCGCGCGACCTGACCAAGATGGCGCGCGACGGCAAGCTCGACCCGGTGATCGGCCGCGCGCAGGAGATCGAAACCACCATCGAGGTGCTGGCCCGGCGCAAGAAGAACAACCCGGTGCTGATCGGCGAGCCGGGTGTGGGCAAGACCGCCATCGTCGAAGGGCTGGCGCAGCGCATGGTGGCGGGTGAAGTGCCCGAGACCTTGCGCGACAAGCGCCTGGTGGAACTCAACATCAACGCCATGGTGGCCGGCGCCAAATATCGCGGCGAGTTCGAGGAGCGCGTGCAGAAGGTGCTGAAGGAGGTGACCGAGCACCAGGGCGAGCTGATTTTGTTCATCGACGAGGTGCACACCATCGTCGGTGCCGGCCAGGGCGGTGGCGAAGGCGGGCTGGACGTGGCCAACGTGTTCAAACCGATGATGGCGCGCGGTGAACTCAACCTGATCGGCGCCACGACGCTGAACGAGTACCAGAAATACATCGAGAAGGATGCCGCACTGGAGCGGCGCTTCCAGCCGGTGACGGTGCCCGAGCCGACGGTGGCCCAGACCATCATGATTCTGCGCGGCCTGCGCGACACCTTCGAGGCGCACCACAAGGTCAGCATCTCCGAGGACGCGATCATCGCGGCGGCCGAGTTGTCCGACCGCTACATCACGGCGCGCTTCCTGCCGGACAAGGCGATCGACCTGCTCGACCAGGCGGCCGCGCGCGTGAAGCTGTCGGCCACGGCCCGGCCGGTGGCCGTGCAGGAGCTGGAGTCCGAACTGCACCAGCTGCGGCGTGAACAGGATTACGTGGCCGCGCGCAAGCAGTACGACCAGGCCGCCGAGCTCGGCAAGCGCATCGAAGCCAAAGAGGCCGAGCTCAAGAAGCTCGTCGAGGACTGGGAGCGGGAGCGGGCCTCCGGCAGTGCCGAGGTCAAGGCGGAACACGTGGCGCAGATTGTCTCGCGCCTGACCGGCATCCCGGTCAACGAGTTGACGGTGGAAGAGCGCGAAAAGCTGCTGCACTTGGAACAACGGCTGCACGAGCGCCTGGTGGGACAAGACGAGGCGGTCCGTGCCGTGGCCGATGCCGTGCGGCTATCCCGCGCCGGCCTGCGCGAAGGCGGTAAACCGGTGGCTACCTTCCTGTTTCTGGGCCCGACCGGGGTGGGCAAGACCGAGCTCGCCAAGGCATTGGCCGAATCGATCTACGGCGATGAGCACGCCCTGTTGCGCATCGACATGTCGGAATATGGCGAACGCCATACCGTGGCGCGGCTGGTGGGCGCGCCTCCGGGCTATGTCGGTTACGACGAAGGCGGTCAGCTCACCGAGAAGGTGCGGCGCAAGCCCTACAGCGTGCTGCTGCTCGACGAGATCGAGAAGGCACATCCTGACGTCTACAACATCCTGCTGCAAGTGTTCGACGACGGTCGCCTCACCGACGGCAAGGGCCGGGTGGTGGATTTCACCAACACCATCATCATCGCCACGTCCAACCTGGGTTCGGACATCATCCAGCGACGGCTGAAGGCGCGTGAGGCGGCTGGCGAGGAGTACGAAAAGACCAAGGCCGAGGTCATGGACGTGCTGCGCGGCCACTTCCGGCCCGAGTTCCTCAACCGCATCGACGAGATCATCGTCTTCCATGCGCTGGGCAAGGAGGAGATCCGCCACATCGTCGGCCTGCAGCTCGATCGCGTGGCGCGCAGCGCCGCCAGCCAGGGCGTGACGCTCACTTTCGATCAGACGCTGATCGACCATTTCGCGGAAGAAGGCTACAAGCCCGAGTTCGGTGCGCGTGAACTCAAGCGCCTGATCCGCAGCGAGCTGGAAACTGCGCTGGCGCGCGAGATGCTCGGTGGCGGCATCGGCAAGGGCGATCACGCCAGCGCACGCTGGGACGACAAGGCCGAACGCGTGGTGTTCGAACGCAAAGAGCCACCGCAGACCCCGGCCGAGCCGGAGCAGCCGGATGTCGCGAAGGCGACCGAGACGCCGCACGGCGACGCTGGCAAAGACTCGAGCAAGAAGAAGTCGGCGAGCGACGCATCTTGATGGCGGGCGAGGCTGCCGTGTCCGACTCCATCAGCCTGGCATGGGCAGCCTCCCTGGCATCGATCGCGGTGGCGGTCGTGGCCGCGGGTCACGCGGTCGTCTACAAGCGTGATCCGCGGTCGGCCACGCCGTGGGGGCTGCTCATCAGCGACGGCACTGCCCTCCCGCTCGCTGGCCATCCGTTTGCGTGACGGTGCGGCCCGTCTGTTCACCTGATCCTCTGGCAACTCGACTTTCGAGGAACACGGTCCATGGAAAAAAAGAATCAATGGAATACCGGCTACTGGATCGTTGCCCTCCTGCTGTTGCTGAGTTTGCAGAGCTACTGGCAGACGGCGAAAACCGTCGAGCCGGTGCCCTACAGCGAGTTCGAGAAGGCGCTGGACGAGGGGCGCGTGGCCGAAGTGCTGGTGTCGGATCGTACGGTGACCGGGCGCCTGAAGTCGCCGGACAGCCGGGGCAAGACGACGATCGTGGCAACGAGGGTCGAACCCGATCTTGCCGATCGCCTGTCGAAGTACGACGTACCCTATGCCCGCGTGTTGGAGAGCACCTGGCTGAGCGATGTGCTGTCGTGGATCCTGCCAGCGGTATCCTTCTTTGGCGTCTGGTTCTTCCTGTTCCGCCGCTTCGCCGAGAAGCAGGGCATGGGCGGGTTTCTCAACATCGGTAAGAGCCGCGCCAAGGTGTTCGTGGAAAAGAACACCGGTGTGACGTTCGCCGATGTGGCGGGGGGGGGATGAGGCCATGGCGGAGCTGGTCGCGATCGTCGATTTCCTGAAGAATCCGCAGGACTATGGCCGTCTCGGGGCGCGCATTCCCAAGGGCGTGTTGCTGGTCGGCCCACCGGGCACCGGCAAGACATTGCTGGCCAAGGCTGTTGCCGGGTGGCCGAATCGACCCAGGCGCGCATCGATCAGGCTATCCGCGACATCGTGATGGGCGTGTTCGAGCGCGCCTACCGGATTCTCGACATCAACCGCGCGGTGCTGGAGCGCTGTGCGCGCGAGCTGCTGGCGCGGGAAACGCTCGACGAAAGCGATATCCGTCAATTGACTCAAGGACTTGTTCGGAACTGAAAACAGTAGTAGCTGCCATTCAGAGTAAACCGACGGCTCTGTTCAGTGCGTCATCCAATTCGTCGGCATTGTTCAAGGAGAACCGATATGTCTGCATTGACTCCGTGGGACCCCTTCCGGGAACTGGATGAATTGCAAAACCGCCTGGCGACGATGTTCGGACGAATACCCCAGCGACAGGGCGCCCGTACCGGCAACGAAGCCAAGACCACGGCGGACTGGGCTCTAATGGCGGACATCAGCGAGGATGAGAACGCATTCCTCCTCAAGCTGGATCTGCCGGAGGTCCCCAGGGATGCCGTGCGCGTCAGCGCGGAAAACGGTGTGCTCACCATCAGCGGCGAGCGCAAACTGGAAAAAGAGGAGCAGGGCAAGAAGTTCCACCGCATCGAACGTGCCTATGGCCGCTTTGTGCGCAGCTTTGTCTTGCCTGACAACGTTGATCCGACCAAGGTGACGACTTCCATGAAAGACGGCGTGCTGGAAGTGCGGCTTGTCAAGGCCGAGCAAGACAAACCGAAACAGATTGAAATCTCAGTCAACTAACTTCAATCAGGAGCCCAAGATCATGAATATCAAACAGCCACAATACACCTTCTCCGCACTTGCCCTGGCGGTCGTCGTCGGACTGAGCGGACCGGCTCTGGCCCAATCGGCGGCAGGTTCTAGCCCAGGTGCTGCAGCACCCTCTGCCGCATCCAAGGCGGCACAGCCACAGGTAGATGACAAGGCCGCCCGGGAAGCCGATAAAAAGCGTGCCGAGCTCACTCAAGACGCCATCACGGCGCTCACCAAGACCCAGGAGGCTTTGACCCTCCTTGATGCAAACAAGACCAAGGAGGCGCTTGCTGCGCTGGAACTGGCCAGCGGAAAGCTGGAACTGGTATTGGCACGCGACGCCAAACTTGCTTTGGCGCCGGTCGATGTACGCGTCATCACCCACGATATCCACGCCAACGTGGAATCGGTAAAGAAAGCGGTCAAGTTGTCTCGGGAGTTGTTGAGTGATGGCGAGGTGCAAAAGGCCCGGCCCATCGTTGCCAATCTGGCCAGCGAAATCGTAATCGAAACCGACAACCTTCCGATGGCAACGTACCCGGCAGCGATCAAGTCGGCCGCACGGCTCATCGACAGCGGCAAGATCGACAACGCCAAAGCGGAACTCGCCCGAGCACTGAACACGCTGGTGGTGACCTCGGTCGCCTTTCCTCTGCCCGTGCTACGGGCCGAAGCCGCGATGGCAAAAGCTGAAAAGCTGGCCGAGACCGACAGGCGCGATGCCAGGCAGAACGAGGAGCTCAGCACCTTGCTGTCGTCCGTGCGCACGGAGATCGAGATGGCGCAGATCCTGGGTTATGGCAAGAAGGCGGACTTCAAACCCATCTTCGATCAGGTGAAGTCCATTGAGCAAAAGTCAGCTGGTGGCAAAAGCGGCAAGGGATGGTTCGACGAGTTGAAGACGCGCATCCAAAAGCTGTTTTGAGGTGATGAAGGGGCTGACGGCTCTGTCGGTCAGTCTCGCGATGTTCGCATTCAGCCCCAATAGATTCGCCTATTTTCACTATCTCATACGAGGCATATCACCATGAATGAGCAAACACCAAATCCCAATGCGACGAACGAAGGAAAAAACGAACAGGCCGCGGTAAGCAGCCTTCCTGTCAGTCCAGAGTCCAAGCCTGAAGTCGTCACGGAGGTACAGCCTGAGGTTCAGAAAGAAACGGACTCGCAGGCGGCAGACAAACGTAAACAAGTCCTCGATGAGGCAGTCTCGGCCTTGTCGCTGACCAAATCAGCGCTGGCCGCACTTGACGGCAAGGACACTGCACGCGCATTGGCAACGCTGGCCGAAGTGACGGGAAAGCTGGAGCTGATCGTCGCGCGCGAACCCACGCTCGCCCTGGCCGGCGTTGATGTGCGCACCATCGTGCACGACTTGTTCGCCAACACGGAAACCATTGAGGCGATGACCGACGAGGCGCTGGATGCCCTCAAACATGGCGAGGTGCAACAGGCTCGCCACATGCTGGCTTTGCTGGCCAGTGAAATCGTGATCACGGTCACCAGCATCCCTTTGGCGTCCTATCCCGCAGCCGTGAAGGCAGTCGTGCCGCTGATCGATCAGGGCAAGATCGAAGAAGCCAAAGCCGCGCTGCAGTCAGCGCTCAGCACGCTGGTCGAGGAGCGCAGCGTGCTTCCGCTGCCCGTCCTGCGTGCGAAGCTGCTCCTGAAGCGCGCCGAGCCCCTGGTAGAAGATGGTCAGCGCAGCGAAGCATCCAATGAGCGCCTGGAGACATTGTTGAACGAAGCCCGGCAGCAGTTGGAAATGGCAGAACTGCTGGGCTATGGAAAAAGGAAGGACTTTGAGCCCCTGTACGCTGAACTCAAGAAAATCAAGGAAAAGACGGGAGGGGGAGGCTGCGGAAAAGGCTGGCTCGATGAAGTCAAGGCAAAACTGTCCAGGTTGTTCTGAAACCGCTGGAGAGGGGGCGCATAGCGCCCCCTCTCTTGTCCCATGAGTGTTTGATTTTTTATTTTGTATAGATCTTTAGGAGATATTGCATGAACACAGACACCATCGCCAATTCCAATGCGGATGACCCCACCAAAGCACTGTGTTCGCTGAGCCAAAATTGGTGGCTTTTTGTGCTGCGCGGTGTCTTGGCATTGATTTTTGCAGCCCTCGCGTTCTGGATGCCACAATCGGCTCTGTTGGCCATGACCATCATGTTCGGCGCATTTTCCTTGGTCAATGGCGCGTTCAACTTGTTTGCAGCGGTGCGCCATATCCAGAAAAAAGAGCGCTGGGGCTGGCTGCTGTTCAGCGGCATTGTCGGCATACTTACGGGCGTCGTCGTCTTGGTTGCTCCTTGGGTCGCCACGATAGTCTTGGCTTCTTTTTTATGGGCTAGCGTGGGCTTCTGGGCGATTTTCACCGGTGTGCTGGAGATATCCGCCGCCGTTCGGCTGCGTCGGGAAATCAAGGGTGAAATCTGGCTTGCCCTCAGTGGACTGCTCTCGATTATCCTTGGTGCTATCGTCTTGTGGATATTTTTTACCCGTCCGGTCGAGTCATTCGTGGCCGCAGGCTGGCTGTTGGGTTTCCATGCGGCAGTCTATGGCGTCACGCTTTTGTTCTTGAGTTGGAGTCTTCGCAAAACGCGCCTGGGGTAAGAGCGTGCCAAACCAAAATCTATGGATATGAGCATCCTCGATTCATGCCTCCATAGAAATGACATCGAAGGAGTCATACATGCAGATACAATATAGCTATCGAGCTATCGACAAAGAGTTTCATGAACCTTGGCAGAGAGCTTTGGGAAATGTGATCGAGCACGCCCTCAAGCCATTGCTCGACAAACACACTAAAGATTCAGCGCGACTTCAAATCGTCCTTGATCGCGACAAGATCAAGCGGCAATTTCTGGCCAGTGGCTATATGCACCTGCCCGGCAAAAAGATTGTCAGCGTTACTGCATCACATGACGAGCTGACGCCCCTCGCGCAGATGCTCGCACAGTCGTTGTTCCGTCAGGCCAAGAAGCATTTTGACCGACTGCATGCTCAGGATCAAATCAAGCGCAAAGCACGACGCGAGCGCTTGCGCGAGCTCAAGGTGCGGATTGCCGCAAAACCCGCATCAGCCGCCCATGAGGCCGAGGTGACCCGAATGCCTCTACTGTCGAAACTTGAGGCTGTCGCAAGGCGTGAGCTGGCTTATCTGCGGGCCGTCGGCGATTTACCGCGCGATTATCCGACGCTGCGCGACGTGGTGGATGAAGCGATTGTCCGAGCTAAGGTGGAATGGCAATCCGTGCCGGGGGAAAAAGAGGCTTACACCGGTCTTTTGAAGCATCTGTTCGCCGTCCTGGATAACGAAGTGGCAAGCAGCCGGCAATTTGGCGAATTCGTTTCTCTGGACGCGCCGGTCGAACCGGATGCCCAAGACGTGGCCGAGGCCATGGTGGAAGAGGAAATCTTCGAATTTTATCAGCACGATGACACACTCAAGCTGGCCGATATTTTCGCTGGCAGTCAGCATCCCGATGTCGCAACGATCGCGGAACAGGAGGAGCTGATTGATCGGTCGAGCGAGTTCGCTTTTGCATTTGACCTGCTGAAGGACATGCCGCGTTTGTGGCGGCGCATTTTTCTGCTTATCCGTGTGGACGGGCTGAATGCCAGCAGCGTCTCTGAAATCCTGCTGATTCCTAGTAAGGAAGATGCTGTCCGAAGGTGGCTCATGCAGGCCGAAGCATTCATCGCTGCTCATCTGGAAGAGGCCGGAGTAAGCAAAAACGGGAACGATTGGCTCCAAGGCGTTGATTGGTCGGCATTGTCTGTGACCCGAAGCGAGGCAGCCTCACTGTGGTCCAAGGAGGCGAACCATGAAGAATGATCTTCACCTCGTCTGCCCGCATTGCCAGTCCATCAACCGCGTACCGACTGCGAAGCTATCGGAACATCCCAACTGTGGCCGCTGCCAGCAGCCCTTGTTTACGGGCGAGCCCATCGAGTTGACCACGGCGACGTTCTCGCGCCACGTGGAGCGCAGCGATCTGCCGCTGCTGGTCGATTTCTGGGCGCCATGGTGCGGGCCGTGCAAGATGATGACGCCACAGTTCCAGCAAGCGGCGCACCAGCTCGAACCGAGGATCCGGCTGGCGAAGGTGAATACCGAGGCTGAGCCCCACCTGGCCGCGCAGTTCGGTATCCGCAGCATCCCGACGCTCGCCCTGTTCCAGGGTGGGCGGGAGATCGCCCGTCAGGCCGGCGCGATGGGCGCGCAGGACATCGTGCGCTGGACGTCGACGCAAGTGGGGCGCTGACCGATGCAGGGCTTGCTCGGCACTACGCTAATCCTGCTGGCGGCTTGCAGCCTGGCGGCGATGGCCACGGCGGCGTTCAGAGTGCCCGCCTTGCTGGGGTATCTGTCTGTCGGCGTTGTACTGGGCCCCTCAGTCATCGGCGTGATCGCGCCGGGGGAGACGCTGAGCTTTCTGTCCGAGCTGGGCGTGGCGCTGCTGTTGTTCATGGTCGGACTGGAATTCTCCCTCGGAGACTTCTGGCTCGCCCGCAGGACGGTGCTGATAGCGGGCGCTCTGCAGATGATCGCCGTGGCCCCGCCGCTGATCCTGCTATTGATGTGGCTGGGGCAGCCCGGCCAGAGCGCCGCGCTGCTCGGCACTGCGGCGGCCATGTCGTCCACGGCGCTGGTCAGCCGACAACTGGCCGACCAAGGCGAGCTCACCACCCGCCACGGACGCAGTGCCATCGCCGTGCTGGTCTTTCAGGACCTGGCCAGCGTGCCCCTGCTGGCCTTGCTGGCGATCTGGGCGCGCGGCGAGTCGCCGAAGATCGAGCATGTGCTGCTCGAAGTATTCGGTGTGCTGCTGCTGTTCGCGGCAGCGGCCCTCGTCTCGCGCCGTCTGTTGCATGGCCTGCTGGGCTGGGTGGCGCGGCGGGGCCACGAGGAATCGTTCGTGCTCGTCTCCTTGTGCGTGGTGGTGGCTGCCGCCGCTGCTGCGCACGCGGTCGGCGTATCCGCCGCCCTGGGGGCCTTCCTCGCCGGGATGGTGCTGGGCGAGAGCGACTTCCGGCACCACATGGAAAGCCACCTCAGGCCGTTTCGCGATGTGTTGTCGGGCGTGTTCTTCGTGACCATCGGCCTGCAACTGGACGCAGCACAGATTCTTTCGGCACCGCTGGCGGTGCTGGCGTGGCTGGTGGTGCTGGTACCGGTCAAGATCCTGCTCAATACGCTGGCCTTGCGGGCGACGCGCCTGTCCGCCCTCGATGCCTGGCGCACGGGCATAGCGTTGGGGCACGGCGGCGAGTTCGCCCTGCTGTTGTTGGGCACGGTCTTGCAGCAGCATCTGATCCCCGCGACCGTCGTCCAACCCATGCTGGTCGCGCTGGTACTCAGCATGGCCCTGGCACCGCTACTGATCCGCCATCACGATGTACTTGCCCGGTTCTTGAGCCGCACCGGCGGCGTCATTCAGCCACCCCAGGCTGAAGAAGTCGAGATCGCCGCGCAGACGACGCGATATCGAGACCATGTCATCGTTTGCGGCGCGGGCGAGCTTGGCCTGACAGTCAGCGAGATTCTTCGCCACGCCGGCGTGGCGCATCTGCTGCTGGAGGCGGACGCGCAGAAGGTAGAGGCCGCGCGTGCCGCCGGCGCGCCGGTGTTCCATGGCGATGCCAGTCGGCCCGATACCTTGCTGGCTGCCGGCTTGACGCATGCGCACTTGGTGGTGCTAACGTTCGCCCATGCCCAGCAAGCGTTGCGCATCGCCCAGGCGATTGCCGAGCGCCGTCCGGCGCTAACCTTGTGGGTGTCATGCAGAAGTACGACCGCGGCCGATGCATTTCGCGCCATGCCTAACGTGCGCGTGTATCAGCAATCCTTTGCCGCAGCTATTGGGCTGGCGGAACAGGTGATGTCGACGCTTGGCATGTCGACCGAGTTGATTGAAGGACACATCAGCGCAATGCGCCGCCGTCTCAACAGCAGCCGTTTTCCAGGGAGTTCATAGTCATGAAATCAAAACGCCTTAACCCATTTCAGGTCTTGCGTGACCAATTGGCCATCATGAGTTTTTACGAGCGCTTCGAGCAGGTCGTCGCGCTCGTGCTGTCGGCGGTGATCGCCGTCATCATCATGGTGTCGCTGTTCCAGCTCATCTCCATCGTCTTCACGCTGCTGGTTCTCGATGCCTTCAATCCCCTGGACCACAAGGTATTCCAGAGCGTGTTCGGCATGATCATGACGCTCTTGATCGCGATGGAGTTCAAGCATTCCATCGTGCGCGTGGCGCTGCGTCGGGACAGCATCATCCAGGTTAAGACGGTGGTCCTGATCGCGGTGATCGCACTCTCCCGCAAGTTCGTGATCCTCGACTCCGACGCGAGCCCCGCAAAGATAGCCGCGCTGGCAGGCGCCACGCTGGCTCTGGGTGCGACCTACTGGCTGCTGCGCAAGCGCGGCGACCGCGCCGCCGAGACCTCTGAGCATGACCCGTCATCATCCGAGTGATCCGCGCACTGCGCTCTTGCAACACCGCTGGCTCAACCGCCTGCAGACCGGGCTGTTGGTCCTGACCCTGGTCGGGATCGCAGCCGCAGCAGGGAGACTGCCATTTGGGGAAGGCTGCCTGTGGCTCGCGCTGTTTGCCGTTGCAGGTGCGTTGCTGCTGGAACCGGTAGCCGCGTCGGCGCTGAGCTTGCGCCTGTACCGCGTACGGGCCTTGCACCCGCAACAAGCCCACGAGATGTGGGCCCTGTTGCGCGAGCTGCCCGCCCGTGCCGGTTTGCCCGCCACGCCGGTGCCGCACTATGTGCCCAGTGCCGTCGTCAACGCCTTCGCCACCGGATCGAAGCAGGAGGCATCGATCGCCCTCACCGATGGCCTGCTGCGCAGCCTGAGCCCACGCGAGCTGGCGGGTGTGTTCGCGCACGAGGTCGCGCACATCGCTAATGAGGATCTGCGTGTCATGGGGCTGGCGGATTCCGTCAGTCGCCTCACGTGCCTACTGGCCCTTATGGGACAGATCGCGATCCTGCTCAGCCTGCCCGCGCTGCTGGTTGGCGCGGCGGAGGTCTATTGGCCTGGTCTATTGTTATTGGCCGCATCGCCCCAACTGGCCCTGCTCGCACAGCTCGGCTTGTCTCGCGTGCGTGAGTTCGACGCTGACCGCCTTGCGGCGGAACTGACTGGCGACCCGCAGGGGCTGGCGTCCGCGCTGGCGAAAATCGAGCGGGTCAGCCGCTCCTGGCGTGCCTGGCTATGGCCGGGATGGGGCAATCCCGAGCCCTCCTGCTTGCGCACGCGTCCGGCAACGCAAGAGCGCATCGCACACCTGCTGACGTTGGCGCCTGGGCCAGCATCAGCGTTGCCACTCCGCGCGCCCCATTTTTTGCCGGAATCCGCTTTGGCGACGCGCCCACCGCGCTGGCGCCCGAGCGGGCTGTGGCGCTGATTGCCCATCAACAGGAGACGTCTCATGGCCTATCTCGACCCGTACCAACGCCCCGCGCCGGACCGCTTCGTCCGGCGCGGGCTCTTCATCACCGCCTGTATTGCCGCGCTCATGCTGCTGTGGCAGTTTCTGCCCGCCATCGAGGCCTGGTTCAGTCCGCGCGAGGCAGCAGAACGCACCGTGATGGCGCGTGGCGATCTGGCGGCGGACGAGAAAACCACCATCGAACTGTTCGAAAAATCGCGCGCCTCGGTGGTCTATATCACCACCGCGCAATTAGTACGCGATGTCTGGACGCGCAACGTGTTCTCCGTGCCGCGCGGCACTGGCTCGGGCTTCATCTGGGACGACGCCGGCCACGTCGTCACCAACTTCCACGTCATCCAGGGCGCGTCCGAAGCCACCGTCAAACTGGCCGACGGCCGCGACTACCAGGCCGCGCTGGTGGGGACGAGCCCCGCGCACGACATCGCCGTGCTCAAGATCGGCGTCGGTTTCAAGCGCCCGCCGGCCGTGCCGGTCGGCACCAGTGCCGACCTCAAGGTGGGTCAGAAGGTGTTTGCTATCGGCAACCCCTTCGGCCTGGACTGGACGCTCACCACTGGTATCGTCTCCGCGCTCGACCGCTCGTTGCCGGGAGAAGCGGGCGGCCCGGCCATCGATCACCTGATCCAGACCGACGCCGCCATCAACCCCGGCAATTCCGGTGGCCCGCTGCTCGATTCGGCTGGGCGGCTGATCGGCATCAATACCGCCATCTACAGTCCGTCTGGCGCCTCGGCCGGCATAGGCTTTGCGGTGCCGGTCGATACCGTCATGCGCGTGGTGCCGCAACTCATAAAGACCGGCAAGTACATCCGTCCGGCGCTGGGCATCGAGGTGGATGAGCAGCTCAACACGCGTCTGCAGGCGCTGACCGGCAGTAAGGGCGTATTCGTATTGCGCGTGACGCCGGGCTCGGCGGCGCACAGGGCCGGGCTCGTCGGCGTCGAGGTCACCGCAGGCGGCATCGTGCCCGGCGATCGCGTTATCAGCATCGACGGTATCGCCGTTGACGACGTCACCACATTACAGGCCCGGCTAGACGACAAGAACGTTGGAGATGTTGTGGTCTTGTTAGTGGAGCGGGCCGGCAAGACTCGCGAGATGCTTGTGGAACTACAACTGGGAGTTTGATGGAAAGTGGGTCATGGATCTGCACAGCGAAGCAGCCAAGCGACTTCAGCCTTGCGCCGAACTACGAGCCCTAGCTAGGGATGGTCTGAAGTAGCCCTGTATTTCCGGCTGACTTCAGCCACTGCTGATTTTGAAAGCGGTGAACCGATCAAAAACGATCGGATCACTCGCTCATTTCGGTGCTTTCAGCCGTCGCGAGCACCTTGCGACGGCCATTTTCCGCATTACAGGCGCACCTCTCCTGCGCTTGCCAGCAAATGTCGGCGGGCCATCCATAGGTTCGACAGGGCAAACAGCGTCACCAGTTGTGCAGTGTTCTTCACCAGCCCTCGGAAACGTACCTTGGTGTAGCCGAACTGCCGCTTGATCACGCGAAACGGGGGCTCTACCTTCGCTCGCACTTGCTCCTTGGCCTTCTCGATCTTGCGCTTGGCTTTGTACAGGGCGCTGCGTTTATCGAGCATCTTGTAGGTGCTGCGGCGTGCTGCGACCTGCCAGATCACTTCTCGGTCGGCATGCTCGGAGCGCTTTTCGACGCCTGTGTAGCCGTCATCGGCGCAGACGACGTTCTCGTCGCCGTGCAGCAGTTTGTCGACCTGGGTGACATCCGCCACGGTGGCTTGTATCTAACAGTTTGTGGTGATTAGCTACCACCACTGAAGCAGAGTGAGCCGCCCCCTTCCCTTAAGGTCAGAAAAGTCTGCACCACTGAACCTTGATTTGCAGCATATGGCCCTCCGCTTCTCCTTTCACGCCAGCACATCAGGTTGAACGGTTACCGGGAGCTCGACTCCGTATGTACAAGGCGAACAGGCGTGACGGTTTATGTGAGAGGAGTTTGACCATGTTTCCAGTCGGCATTGACGTAAGTAAAAACACCCTGGATCTTTGCATGCTTTATGACGGTATCAAAGGACGCATAAAAACCCGTAACATCCAGAATAACAGACATTCAGTTGAAAATATTCTTCGCTGGCTCAGGCTTCAGCACTGCGGTCCGGAAGATGTTCATGTGGTAATGGAAGCTACCGGTGTTTATCACGAACAGCTGGCCACTGAGTTACATGATGCCGGTTTCCGGGTTTCTCTGGCCAACCCTCACCGTAGTCGGGAGTTTGCGCGTGGCATGGGAATCATGACAAAAACGGATAAGGTGGATGCGTATATGCTGGCCTGTTACGCATTCCTTAAGAAGCCACACCGCTGGGAGCCGCCGGCACCGAAATCAGATATCTCGGTGCACTCCTGCGACGGCGGGATGTTCTGCTGGGTGATGCCCTGCGTGAGGAGAACAGGCTGGAAAAATACCTGTCGACAGACACACCTGCAGATATTATCAGTTCCTGCAGGCGTATGGCGCAGCTTCTGCGCGAGGAGGTAAGTAATATCGAGCGGCAGATAAAAGCACATATCAAAGCCAGCCCTGCACTGAGGCGTGATTATACACTGCTGAGCTCAATTAAATCGGTTGGTCCCCAGCAGGGGATGCATATGCTGGTCGTGCTTCGCAGCCATAACTTTGTATCGGCTGAGCAGGCTGCCGCCTTTCTGGGCGTGGTGCCGATCGAGAAACGCTCAGGCACATCGGTCCGGCGCCGACCGCGGATGTCGAAAATCGGCCCCCCTCAGTTGAGAGCGAAGCTTTACATGTCCGCCCTGTGCGGAAAAATCTACAATAAGCGAATGCGTAATATTTACGATGAGATGTGCCTGCGGGGTAAACCTAAAATGGTGGCCATTGGCGCGCTGATGCGGAAACTGGTGCACTGGTGTTATGGCGTCCTGAAGACCGGAACCGTTTTTAATGACGAAAGCCTGAAACCGGTACTGTCAACCTGACTATACCAGGCTGGCATTAAACACAAGGTAACGCTCACTGCAATAAGTGAGCGCAGTCCGTTATGAGCGAAGAGCGGATATTCAGACCGACTGATAGCTGATTTTGAGTTGCCAAAAAGAGCGCTCCTATTCAGTACAAAAAAGATGGTAATGTTTCATAAAATCTCTTAGGCCTTGCAGGAATGGTTTTGAAATGAATGGATCTTGTTTGTGTGGAACAATTGAATTTGAACTTACTCATAAACCAGCAGTGTTTTATCGTTGTCATTGCTCGCTTTGCAGAAAGCAGAGCGGCGTGGGTTACAATCTCGCCACACTAGTCAAAGACAGTGAGTTTCGCTGGATTAAAGGGGAAAACTGCATTGCTTCATGGTCTAAGCCAACGGGGTACCGTACAGATTTTTGCAATGTATGTGGCTCAACTGTGCCTAACAGTCTGCGAGACGTACCTTATGTCTGGGTTCCTGTTGGTTTAATTGACGAACGTCTTGAAATGGAATGTGCAGGAGACTTCTGCACTGATGATGCAATGCCCTGGGATGAAACCCGCTCACCTAGTTGTCACGCTGGACCTGTCGAGTCTCTAGCCTCGCTTTTAAAGTACCTGAAACTCAATTCCTGAGCGTCAGCATTTGGCACAAAGCAGACGTTAAGACTTACAGCATCGGGAAACTTCTGGATGCCGCGT
>ERZ791760.457-NODE-457-length-17535-cov-3.698284_pt1 | contig 17535 bp, 9 predicted proteins | sample MGYA00509950_ERZ791760 | MGnify/ENA primary metagenome ERZ791760 (study PRJEB30046, sample SAMN00792002) | human gut metagenome | study: EMG produced TPA metagenomics assembly of the A metagenome-wide association study of gut microbiota in type 2... | reverse complement strand
GGTACAGGTAGATGGTATGACGACCTCTTTCCGCTCAAAAGAATTTGAAGAAGTTTGTTACAAGAACCTGAAAGATGCCGGATTGCCCGACCATATAGCCTGGATTAAAGCCGCTGCGCAGAAATATCCTTATATGGATATTGACCGGGTAGGAATTTTCGGTTGCTCTGCCGGAGGACAGGAGTCTACCGGGGCCGTGTTGTTCCATCCGGAATTCTACAAGGCTGCCTATTCGGCATGTGGATGTCACGACAACCGTATGGACAAAATCTGGTGGAATGAACTTTGGATGGGATATCCGGTAGATGAATCCTACAGTGCTTGTTCCAATGTAGACAATGCTCATCTGCTGAGTCGTCCGTTGATGCTGGTGGTAGGCGAACTGGACGATAATGTAGATCCGGCTTCTACCATGCAGGTGGCCAATGCTTTGATAAAAGCCAATAAAGATTTTGAACTGGTGGTTATCCCGGGAGCTCACCACACGATGGGAGAGGACTTTGGCGAACACAAGCGTTATGACTTCTTTGTCCGCCATTTGATGGGAGTCACTCCTCCCTCATGGGATAAAGTGAAGACAGGAAAATAACTTGTGGCAGGTCAATGGGTCATTCATTTTTGTGAATCAGGTTCGGAGGAATCGTTATGAAAAGGAATGGCCCATTTCTTTTTTAAAAGAAAAGATTATTTTTGTCATTGATATGATAAAATAAAGTTGTACGCCTTAAAATTAAGTCTAATGATAGAACCTGTTTATTCTGCTGCTGAAAATCGTTACGAATGTGGTATGCAGTATCGCCGTGCCGGTCGTAGTGGAGTGATGCTGCCCGCTATTTCTTTAGGATTATGGCATAATTTTGGTGATGTAGATACACTTTCACTTAGCCGGAAAAAATTGCACTATGCGTTTGATCATGGAATTACACATTTTGACTTGGCTAATAATTACGGACCTTCTTATGGCTCAGCCGAAGAAACCTTTGGGCAGATTATGAAGTCATCGTTCGCTCCCTATCGGGATGAGTTGTTTATTTCCACGAAGGCAGGTCATGACATGTGGCCAGGCCCGTATGGCAACTGGGGTTCCAGAAAACATCTGATGGCCAGCCTGGACCAGAGCTTGAAGCGGATGAATCTGGATTATGTGGATGTATTTTATTCTCATCGGTATGACCCGGAAACGCCGTTGGAAGAAACTCTTCAGGCATTGGTTGATATTGTGCGTAAGGGAAAGGCTTTGTATGTCGGCTTGTCTAAATACCCGTTGGATGCCTATCTGTTTGCATCTCGTTATCTGAAAGAACGGGATGTGCCTTGCCTACTGTATCAGGGACGGTATAGCATGCTGGTACGCGAACCGGAATCTCAGGGGATATTGAATGCTGTGAAGGAGAATGGAAGTGGGTTTGTGGCTTTTTCTCCTTTGGCACAAGGCTTGCTGACTAACCGTTATCTGAACGGTATTCCGGATAATTCTCGTATAGCAAGGGGTGGTTTCCTGAAAAAAGAGGCGCTTACGCCGGAGGTGTTGAGTAAGATACAAGCATTGAATGAACGGGCGGCTATGCGCGGACAGTCACTGGCCGAAATGGCTCTGGCCTGGTTGTTGAAAAACGAAACTGTGACTTCCGTGATTGTAGGGGCCAGTTCGGTAGAACAGCTGGGAGATAGTTTGAAAACGTTGAATCATCTTTCATTTGAAGAAGAGGAACTTCATGCAATCGAAAAAATTCTGATGTAGCCGGCTAACTTCATGTGTGTAAGGTGAAAAGAGAAATGAAAAAAGTGAACTGTCTGTTTGTTAAAACAATATAATTATAGGCAGCTCACTTTTTTTGCTATGAACATTCATATAAATTTGTTCCCCTGAAACACACTTGTTTTTATATATGGATGAAATAATCATTATTATCGGGTTGATAGTACTGAACGGTATTTTCGCCATGTCCGAGGTGGCATTAATATCAGCCCGAAAATCCCGGTTGTCGACAGATGTAAAAAAAGGGAATAAATCTGCTCGCGTAGCATTGAAACTGGCAGGGGACCCAGATCGTTTTCTTTCTACAGTTCAAATTGGTATTACATTAATTGGTATTTTGACCGGTATCTATTCGGGAAATAAAATTGCGGTCGACCTGACGAATCTGCTTATCTCATGGGGAGTTGCTTCTTCTTATGCTTTTGGACTGGCACAGGGAATAATTGTAGTGATAGTGACTTATCTTACTATTATTTTTGGTGAGCTGGTGCCTAAACGTATTGGTATGAGCATGGCCGAGAGAATGGCTAAGCTGGTGGCACGGCCTATGAATGTGCTGGCAAAAGTGGCTTTACCCTTTGTCTGGCTGTTATCTAAGAGTACGGAAGCAATCTTTAATCTGTTGGGCATCAAGGATACCGACAGTAAAGTGACAGAAGAGGAAATCAAGTCTATTATTAAAGAAGGAGCAGACGATGGAGAAGTACAGCCTGTAGAACAGGACATTGTACAGCGTGTATTCTTGTTGGGCGATTTGAAAGTAGGCTCCATTATGACGCATAAGAGTGACATTGTGGCACTTGAGAGTGGAATGACGGCGGCTGAAGTGAAAGCTGTGCTGGTGAATGAATTGTATGAGTTTTATCCGGTGACGGAAGATGGTGACTTGGATAAGGTGAAAGGGGTAGTAAACCTGAAGGATTTGGTGTTACATCTTTCTGAAGAGAATTTCAATTTGCCGGCTCTGACGCATGAGGCTACATTCTTTCATGAAAACATGAATGTGTATAAGGCTTTGGAGCAGATGAAGGCCCAGAAGATAAGTCGTGCCCTGGTTTGTGATGAGTTTGGAGCTTGCGTGGGAATTATCACCTTGCGTGACATTCTGGAAGGCTTAGTTGGTTCTATGGATGATGCTGGGGAAGAACCGGATATTATCAAGCGAATCAATAAAGATGGCTGGCTGGTAGACGGCCAGTGTCCGTTGTATGATTTCTTGTGCTACTTTAATCGTCAGGACCTTTTGGAAGATGTAGACTATCATACGGTAGGAGGTTTAATTCTGCAGCATTTACAGCATATTCCACAAAGTGGAGAAACACTGGAGTGGAATAATTTTGTGCTGGAAGTGGTGGATATGGATGGTGCGCGAATTGATAAAGTCCTGGTTACCATTCCTTCCGTAGAAAATGAAGAAGAATGTGAATTTTAGAATGGAAAAAGTTTGATTTATTTTAAAGGAGTTTTTCAGGATTAGGTCTTGAAAAGCTCCTTTAAATTTATAATTATGGATAGAAAATGGTTTGAAAGTTCTTTTATTTTATATCCGGATTTTTCTTTACTCTGATTTTTGATATACGTACGATAATTTTTTAAATTTGGCACACGATAAACCATAGACTTTGTAGTCGGGAAATCTAACTATGTTCAACTTATTCATAAATAATGCAAGCATAAAATGATGCGAAAGTTATTTTTTATACTATTTATATTATTAATATTGACGACAATAAAATCCAATGCACAATATTTTCAGAATCTTAGTGTAGGCAATGGGCTATCTCAGCCTTCTGTAATGGCTATAGGACAGGATACTTTGGGGCGAATGTGGTTCGGTACAAGAGAAGGTTTAAATGTCTATGACGGAGGTAAGATTAAATATTACAAGGGTGAGGTAGATAATGGGAAAGATGGGAAATTATGGATTGGTAATAGTATATCTTCCATTGTATCAGAAAATCTTGTAGATGGCAATAAAGTGTATTTTATTTCTGATTTCTTTTTGTATGCTTATGATGTGCAAACCGAACTGTTTTGTAAGATAGATAATAGAGGGAAGGTAACGGCTATGACTGCATATAAAGGAAATATTTTGTATGCACAGAGGAACAACATATTTTTGTATGATCTCAAAACTCATAAAAAAAGCATTTATAAAATTTTACCTGAATCTACCTCTGTTAATGTAATTGAAGTTGACAGAGACAATATGTATGTAGGTACGACTGATGGTATAATTATTTCTCCTTTTGGCGCACTTTGGGAGGAGCAGTACCTTTTACCGGGAGAAGATATCTATAGAATATATGAAGATTCAAAACATAATTTGTGGATAGGAACGAGAATGAATGGACTTTATCGGAGAGTGAATGATAGAATAGAGAAAATTCCACTTTGTCCGAATGGCATAAACGGTATAATTGACCCGCAGATTCGTGAATTTGTTGAAGACGATGATGGGAATATATGGTTTGGCACTTTTATGGGTTTACAGAAATATGATATAAAAAACCATACTTATGCAGCCGTAAATATTCCGCAGTATGCGGGTGGGCTTAATCATCCTTCTATTTTTTCGCTTTTCAAAGATAGGCAAGGAAATATTTGGGCTGGAAGTTATTTTGGGGGCGTAAATTATTTCAACCCAACAAGAAATAGTGTAATTCATTACGATTATCAGGCAAAGGATTTGTCTAGTCTTTATTATTCATACATTGGTGAAATGATAATGGACAAAAGAGGGAATTTGTGGATAAGTACGGATGGAGGAGGAGTCAGTTGTATAGATCGTGGGTGGAGAACTGTGGAGCAATTTACTGCCACGCCTCTTTCACGTCATGGGCTTCCTCATAATAATGTGAAAAGTATGTGCTATGATATGGATAATGATATGCTATATATAGGTACACATCTTGGAGGCTTGTCTCGATATGACATTAAGAAGAAGACTTTCTATAATTATTCTACGGATTACAAATCTCCCGTTATGCCGGGAAGAATTATACACCATGTCAAAAAGTGGAAAAATAAAATTGTTGTTTCCTCAAGAGAGGGAGTGTTTTTGCTCGATACTCGGTCAAACAGATTTACTCATTTACCAGATTGTTTTGGTGAAGCAATGATTTTTGATATAGATAAGAACGGAACTTTTTATACTACATCTGGAAATAATATAAAAGCAATTTCTCTTGATACTCCTCATAAACAGGAAATAATATCACTTCATGCTTTAGGAGAGGTGTCGCATATTCTTTCAGTAGATAAAAAACTTTATATTTGTACTTTAGGCAGTGGAATGATTGTTTATGATACCTCTTTGAAGACAATTAATACCTATACATCATATAATAGTAATCTTCCCAGTAATTATTGTTATTCTTCCCGATTGACCTTAAATGGTAAATTGATACTTATAGGAGATAGAGGAATAACTATGTTTGATACGGATAAAAAGACGTTTGCGAGTATAAAGCAAGATTATTTAAAAGCTCCTATTATATATGGATGTGGCATCTGTATTTCTAAGGAAAATATAATTTACGTTGGCGATACAAAGGGGATAACACGTGTTGAAGAGTCTGATTTTTTATCTCCGTTACAACATAAACAACCGATTTATTTTTCTAATATTAATGTAAATAACGCTATAATACATCCATCGGAGGAAGGAAAAATCCTGAAAAAATCTTTGGCATTCACAGATAGAATAGATTTAGCTTCATCGCAAAATAATATAATTATAGAGTTTGCTAGTTCTGATTATATAAACAGGCATGTACAACAGATTTTTGAATATAAATTAGAAGGGTTTGATAAGACTTGGATTTCGACTACAGTTCCTTTTGCGAGATATACGAATCTTTCTCCTGGAAATTATACATTGTGTGTTAGAATGGCAGATGGTGATGCACAGGATATGGCTGTACTTAATATCTGTATTTCGTTGCCGTGGTATAACACATGGTATGCATGGGTTTTGTATATCATTATATTTATTACCATCGTTTGGATGATAATACGTTATAGAAAAGAGAAAAATGATTTATTTCTTTCACTTGAAAAAGAGAGATTTGAAAAGCAGCATATAGAAGAACTTAATCATGAAAAATTGGTGTTTTTTACCAATGTAAGTCATGAGTTTCGTACTCCACTTACCTTAATAATAAGTCACATAGAATCTCTTCTTCAGATGCCCAATCTACAACCAATGGTGTATAACCGGGTTTTGAAGCTTAAGAGAAGTGCTCAATATATGAATAACTTGATTTCTGAGCTTTTGGATTTTAGAAAGTTTACACAAAATAAATATACGCTGAATATGTCGCAGAAAGATATCTGCCTTTTTATGAAAGAGATATTTTATGTATTTAGTGATTATGCACATAGTAAAGGACTTAAATATGAGTTTTTCTCCAATCAGGAAGTAATATTATGCTGGTTTGACTCAAAGCAGTTAGAGAAAGTGTTTCTTAATTTGTTGTCGAATGCTTTTAAATATACGGAGAGAGGTAGTATTGAGATTAAAATATGCGTGGAAGGTGAGAATGTGGCTATTTCAATACATGATACTGGAAAAGGTATAGCAATGGGTGATTTTAATCGTATTTTTGATCGTTTTTATCAGATTGAAGGATCTTCTGAGTCTGCTACATCTCCAGGTACTGGAATTGGCTTGGCTCTTACGAAGAGTATTGTAGAGAAACATCATGGAGAAATTTGCTTAGATAGTCAGTTGGGAAAGGGTAGTGTATTTACTGTAAAACTTCCACTTGGTGATGCAAGATATATTCATGATGAGCATGTTCATTTTGCGGATCGGGAGAAGGAGTCAGATTTGAAGGAGACAGATGAGGATAGTAGAGTTGGAATATGTGCCGTTGCTAACGAAGAAAGTTTCCAAAGCGAAGAAGGAGAGTCAAAAAAATATACGGTTTTAGTTGTGGAAGATAATGACGAGCTTATTCAAGTGTTATGTGAGCTTTTTTCACCTTTTTATCAGGTAATAATGGCAAGTAATGGCAAGGAAGGATTAGATAAAGCATATGAATATAAGCCTGATTTAATTATTTCGGATATTATGATGCCTGAGATGTCCGGAACGGAAATGTGTCTGAAAATAAAGAACAATATTGACTTGTGTCATATTCCTATTATACTTCTTACTGCATTAAATAGTGTAGAACAGAATATTGAAGGCCTTAATAGAGGAGCGGATGATTACATCTCGAAGCCTTTTAATCCGAGAATCCTACTTGCAAGAGCAAATAACTTGGTTCGAAATAGATTGTTAATACACAACCAGATACGTAAAAATCCAATAACGGAAGTTGATCTGACTAGTATTAATTTGCTTGATCAGGAGATTTTGAAGAAAACTTCTGAGGCTATTGAGGCACATATGGATGATACGGAATTTGATATACCGGAACTTTGTAAAGAGATTGGGGTAGGACGTTCTGTTCTGTATTCAAAATTTAAGGCCTTAACTGGTATGACTCCTAATAATTTTATTCTAAATTACAGGCTTAAGTTTGCTGCTACTATGTTACAGAAGTATCCGGATATACCAGTTTCAGAAGTGGGTGATAAGTGTGGGTTTAGTTCGCCTGTCTATTTTAGTAGGTGTTTTAAAAATCAGTATGGAGTAACCCCTCAAAATTATAGGAAAAGTTCTAGAAATAATTCTATGGAAAAAGGCGTCTAATTTTTAGACGCCTTTTTCCATAGAAATTATTTTTACCATCCAGGGTTTTGTCCTTTAGCCAAATCAGGATTTTTTTCGCATTCAGACAATGGGAATGGCCATAAGTAATCTCTTTCTGTCACAACACGTGTGTAATAAGCATTGTATAAGGCTATTCCATATACGGGGCCATTTAAAGTTTCAAGAAGTTTCCATCTTTTCATATCGCTAAAGCTATGTCCTTCAGCAGCAAGTTCTATTGTACGTTCGTGGCGCAAACGTTCAAAAACTTCCTCTTTTGTATTGGCTGCCATTTGTGGGGTACCGTTGTTGATTTCAGGCATATTTACTCCTTTTCTTGTACGTACTTTATTGATGTACTTCACTGCATTGTCTTTGTCAAAGCCAGATTCTGAGAAGATATAGCACTCTGCCAGCATTAGATATACATCTGCCAGGCGAATAAGTGGGAAGTTAATAGGGGTATCTGCACGGTTGTTTATTGCTCCATCCATATCATATTCTGCTACAAATTTCCGGAATGGATAGTATTCATAGTTTCCGTTGACACGTATGAATCCATTGGTCTCGTTGCAGATTCCGACTTCTTTTGTCATGACAAATTCTGTATCTTTAGCTTTATTGCTGACCCAACCTTTGAATTGAGTGTATGGAAGAATCACCGTTGACGCCATTCTTGGGTCACGATTTTCATACATGCTTAATAATTCAGCTCTGTGTGTTGTGTATTCTTTTACACTTTTATTGTCTTCGGTAAGTTTGGAGTAGAAGACTTCTTCTCGCATTGGGTATTCTTTTTTCTTTGTTTCTGTATTTTCAACAGCATCATTATAGGTTGGATATCCATTCCAGCCGTATGAGGCTTTTGCTTCTGTCCAGCTGAAAGGTGATCCATCTTTCCATTCATAAGAATCTACAAGATTGACCGAGGCCATTACATTGTTCCAGCAGCTACCAAATGCAGCTCTTGTTCCCATGTAGAAAGTGGTTGGCATACCGAAGTCCTGTCCAATTCCACCAATATTCTGTATGGCAAAAATCATTTCACTACTTTCGTCACCACCAGGTTTGAACAGGTCTGAATAAGGGTTCTCACCTTCTTCGTAGAGTTTATACACTCCTGCATATTGAGAATTTTCTGTTTCACCAATAAGTTCTCTGAAGCATTTCTTGGCTTCATCATATTTCCCAGCATAAAGAAGTACTTTCCCTTTTAGTGCAAGGGCAGCTCCGGATGTGGCTCTTCCTTTGTTGGTGCTATCCCATTCGACAGGCAGTTTCTTTATTCCTTCTTCAAGGTCTGTCAGGATAAATTGTCTTACAGTTTCAATGTCACTTTTGGGTTTGAGCATGCTCATAAACTCATCTTCTACAATGGTAGTTTCATCGTAGATAGGAACTCCTCCCCAAAAATCCATAAGAGTGAAATAATATAATGCACGCATGAACTTGGCTTCTGCCTTATACCGCTCTTTTAACTCTTCTGTCATATCACATTTGTCTACATTCTGTAAGACGATGTTGGCGCGAGAAATTCCTTCATAAAGTTTCTGGAATTTGTTTGTAACAAATCCTTCGCTACTAGTATAGGTGCCTCTTGCGATGGTGGCATATGAAGCTGGGTCGTAACCGCTGCCAACACCTCCTAAGCAATCAAAACCAAATTGTCGGCCAAAGACGTCTTCGTCTGTCATCAGGCTATAAACTCCCATCATGGCTTGGTCAGCATGGGCTTGAGTCTGGAAGAAAGTAGTAGAATTTAATTGATCTTCCGGAAAAACATCCAAATCATAACATCCTGTGGTGAATGCCATTGAAGCAGCTAAAACTGCAATTAATTTATATTTTTTCATAATGGTAAATCATAAATGGTTATAAAAACTATGTTAGAAAGATACGTTAATACCTACTACCACATTTTTCATGGTCGGATATCCCAGTGTTCCTCCTAATTCAGGGTCAAATCCTCTAAAAGAAGTAAAGGTGAAGAAGTTTTCCAAACTTCCGTAAACACGGATACGTTCGAGAGAGGTTTTGGATACAATTGATTTAGGTAAGGTATATCCTAACTGAATATTACGTATTTTTAAGAATGAAAGATCTTGCAGATAAAAATCGCTCATCTGTTTGTTTTTGTTATTTGAATATTCAAGTAGTCTTGGATATTCGGCAGATGTAGTTCTTCCTTCATACCATCTTCCTTCTACAACTTCTTTATTCATCTGATAACCATAACGTACAGAAGCCGTGTTGGCTAAATCATTTTGCCAGTAGATTTTTGCTCCAGCCTGACCTTGGAAAAGAACAGAGAAATCAAGCCCTTTGTAAGATGCATTTAAATTAAGTCCGAACTGGAACTTAGGATTAGGACCGTCGCTCACAATTTCTCTATCATCCAAGTTAATCAGTCCGTCTCCATTGGTATCTTTGTATAAGAAGTCTCCTTTTTCTGGCTTACCTGAAGAGAATATTTGATTTTCTGCAATGTTGTTACCATATAATTGTTTTGCGTTGTCTATAATCTGTTGAACAAGTTGCAGGTCTTCATCTGTTTGGATGATGCGGTCAACTCTCAAAAGATATTGTGAGTTGATGGAATGGCCTTCCCAGATAACGTTTGCGCCGTCAATACTCATACCACCTTTGTCTCTTCCTTTAAATTTATTGACAATATTTTTTACATAAGTGAAGTTTCCATTGATGCCGTATGAGAAGTCACCAATCTTATCTTGCCATCCTAAAGTAAATTCAACTCCTTGGTTAGTTACAATAGCACTGTTTTGTTTGGGAATATCGGTTGAACCATGTACCAAAGGAGCTGGTAGTTCGATAAGGATATCTTTGGTACGTTTGTGGAAGTAATCAATTGTTCCAGTAAAACGGTTATTGAAGAACCCAAAGTCAACTCCGACATTTGTCATATAAGTTGATTCCCAGGTAAGTGCCCTGTTGGCCAATTTGGTTTGAACAAGTCCTTGCACTAGCAGGTTGTTTAGTGAATAGTTACTGTTATCAATTGCGTAAGTAGCAAGCGCATCGTAGTTGCCTACAGAATTGTTCCCTAATGAACCGTATGAAAGGCGAAGTTTTAAATTGCTAAGTCCTTTTTCTAATGCTCCTTTCATAAATTCTTCCTGATCGATTCTCCATGCAAAAGAACCTGAGGGGAAATACCCTGTTCTTTTATTAGAGAGGAAGCGTGAAGACTGGTCAGCGCGAAGGTTTAATTCGAGCAGATATTTGTTGTTCCAGTCAAGGTTTACACGTCCGAAGAAAGATCGCATAGCCCATTCAGTACTTGATCCAGATGCACTGGCGTCTCCTGTGGCTCCATTTATCACGTTTAGACTATAGTCGATTAAGTCATACTTGGTCGCTTGGAAGTTATGTTGGTAATATCTTTCCTGGCTGGCACCAATCATTGCATTCAGCCCTAACTGATCATTGATGAAACGGTTTTCATATCTGGCTACTACATCATTGAAATAGCGTTGTGTTTTTCCGTCGTAGTTCATGATGCTTGATTTACCTTCTGTGGTACGTGTAATCAGTTCGTCTCTGAAGTTCCATTGTTCCAGGATGACAGGCTTACGTTTTCTTTCTTCATCTACAACATCATATGAATAAGAACCTGTGATGCTGAATCCTTTGAATGGTTTTAATGTAGCTACAAAACGAGTTCTCAAATTGTGTTTTGCAATGTTACCGGCTACTTGGTTAAGGCGTACTAGTGGGTTATTGACAGCGCTCTGTGCATCGTCTTCTGGATTATTCATCGCACCAAATCTTCCGTCGGGTGCTTGAAATACCATGCCTGGAGTAGTGGCAGAAGCGTATGTGAATACGTCATCTACAGAGGTTGATGTGCTTGAGGCATCTGTATATTTGGCCGCAGGATCCATGTTTGATACATACCCATTTACGTATGCTCCTAAAGTTAGCCAAGGTTTGATATCTGCTGTAATGTTGAGTCGACCGCTATATTTTTCAAACCCTGTATTATCCATGACTCCCGGATTGTTCTGATAACCAAATGAAGAATAGAATCTTATTTTCTCACTTCCTCCACTCATTGAAATTACATGATTGTGTGATACAGAGTTGTTGAATGTATCATCAATCCAGTTTGAATTTGGATAGCGCAAGGCATCTTTCCCTTCATTGTCTCTCCATTCTTGAATGGTCTGTGCAGAGAACTTTTCGGCCATTCCTGAGTTTCTATATCCTTCATTGATATATTCCATGTAATCTGCATAATTGGAAACAGGATCCATAGAACTTGGAATAGAAGGAGAGGTAAATGATACATAACCGTTATAGTCAAGTTTAATTTTACCTGACTTACCTTGTTTGGTGGTTATTAAGATGACACCATTGGCAGCACGTGAACCGTAGATGGCAGAAGATGCTGCGTCTTTCAATACTGTCATTGTTTCAATATCCTGAGGATTGACGGTATTGATACTGGCTTCAGCTCCATCTATGATTACAAGAGGAGAAGAATCATTAAGTGTTCCTTGACCGCGTACTTTGATGGAGGCGTCATCATTTCCTGGCTGGTTGCTTGACATCTGGACACTGACACCGGCTGCAAGTCCTGACAATGCATGAGATACGTTTGTGATAGGACGGCTTTCTGTTAATTCACTTACATTGATGGTAGAGAGAGAACCTGACAGGTTTACTTTTTTCTGAGTACCATAACCTACTACTACTACTTCTTCCAGTGTTTCCGTATCTTCTTTAAGATTTACAGTAATGTTGTTGGTAGTAGAAGTAACTTTTACTTCTTGTGTATTAAATCCAATATAGGAAACCTGAAGAATACACTCCGAAGGAACATTTAGGGTAAAATTTCCGTCAATGTCGGTAATCGTTCCGTTAGTTGTTCCTTTCACAATTACGTTAGCTCCAATAATAGGCTCACCTGCCGCATCAAGAACTTTACCATTAATTGCTTTTTGCTGTAAAATACTTTCAATTGCATCTGCATGTGGTGACGATGATTCGTTGGCTGCGGTAGCTATGCCTGATGCAAAAAAAGCTAAAGAAACTCCTGCCAAAATTCTGGTCATGGAGATTTTGTAGTTCCTAGCACTTTTCATAAGTATAAGTTTAAGTTTGTGAATTATTGACATAGCAAAGATTGTTAGAATCTGTAAATTCTATTATACGAATTGTCCGATATATATGTAAAAAAAATCCGGAGATTTTTTTAGGAATATTTTTATGTCAATATAATTGTTAGAATAGGTGGTGCGTATCTTATTAATTTATAGGTGATTATATGAAATTACTGATTGCGCAGCTTTTAATAACTCGAAGAAACTGTTTTTTCTTGTATAAAATAGTGCTGGAAGTGATCTATACAATTTGTGTATCTACTATGTACAATATTGATACCTTGTTATATGATTAAGCCTTAATATTGCATTGTTAATTAATAATACTAATATCATGAAAACAAAAAGTTTTTTTTCTTTAATTGTCTTCGTTTTTCTTTCATGTATTAAAGTGGCTGCTTATACTGAGAGAAATTTTCTTCAACATGTGGCGGCTCAGGAAAGTCTTGCGGAGTGCCTTGTCTTAAATCAAAAATGGGTTCAGTATCCTTCTTATAAAGTTCGGGAAGGATGGAGTCGGTTTTTAGGGGAATATAAAGATGAAATTATTAAAAATGGAGAGTCGCTTTTAGGGTACACTTGGAAAGTGGTAAAGGCAACAGACTATCTGGAGTTTGAAAGAAGTGGAAATCGGGAGATTATGGAACGGCCTTTTGATGACAACAATCAAGCTATCGTGAGGCTTATGCTTGCTGAACTGGCAGAAGGGAGGGGACGTTTTATAGACCAGCTTATTAATGGAGTCTTTCATACTTGTGAAATGACATCTTGGGCATTGTCAGCCCATTTGGTGACTCAGCCTACACACCGTGCATTGCCTACACCCATTTATCCTTTGATTGATTTAACAGCTGGGGATTTGGGAAGTCTTTTATCATGGGTATATTATTTTATGCATGAAGAATTTGACAAGATAGATCCGGAAATTTCCCGACGCTTATACAGAGAACTGGATGAAAGAATAATGAAACCTTATTTGAATAATGATAGTTTTTGGTGGCTGGCTGCGAATTATAAAGGGCAAATGGTGAATAACTGGAATCCATGGTGCAATAGTAATTGTTTGATGACATTTATGCTGCTGGAGAATGATGTAGACCGTCTTTCTAAAGCTGTTTCCCGTAGTATGCAATCGGTGGATAAGTTCCTTAATTATGTTCACTCTGACGGAGCATGTGAAGAAGGACCTTCTTATTGGGGGCATGCTTCAGGAAAATGCCTCGATTATCTTGTTTTGTTGAATCGGATAACTGGTGGTAAAATCTCAATATTTGACAATCCGCAGATTAAAGCAATGGGAGAGTATATTGCAAGAAGTTATGTAGGGAATGGATGGGTTGTTAATTTTGCGGATGCTTCTGCCAAAGGAGGTGGAGACCCTTATCTTATATACCGATATGGAAAAGCTGTAAAGAGTGACATCTTGAAGCAGTTTGCTTCAATGCAAAATAAGGGAAGCAAGATTTCTTTTAGAGGTCGTGATCTGTTCCGTATTTTAGAAGCTTTTTTAGTGGAGGATGAATTATGTGCGTATCAAGAAGCCTATACAGGTGTTTCTTATACCTGGTATCCTGAGACGGAATTTTGCTATGTAAGAAATAAGAAGGCCTTTTTTGCCGCAAAAGGAGGATATAATGATGAAAGCCATAATCATAATGATGCGGGCAGTTTCTCTTTGTGGGTAAATAATATGCCGGTTATTATTGATGCGGGAGTTGGTACTTACACAAGACAGACGTTTAGTAGTGAAAGATACACGATTTGGACTATGCAAAGTAATTATCATAATTTGCCGATGATAAACGGGGTTCCTCAAAAGTATGGACGCCGGTATAAGGCTACGGAAGTTAAAGCTACGAAGAATAGTTTCTCTGCGAACATAGCTACAGCTTATCCTGATGAAGCTGGAGTGAAGAAATGGATTCGTTCTTATACAATGAAGTCTGACGCTCTTATGATAAGTGACCGGTTTGAACTGAATGAGATAAAGAAAGAAAATGTGATTAATTTCTTGTCATGGGGAGACATAATCATAAAAGATGGTGTAATTGAGATTTCTGTCAATGGGGTTAAAGGTACGTTGAAATATGATACTAAGATGTTTAAAGTAAAAAAGGAATGTGTAAAACTTACGGATAAAAAATTGTCGTCTGTATGGGGAGCGGAGGTCTATAGGTTGTCTTTTATTGCTAAAGAAAAAGAGCAAAAGGGTTGTTATACTTTTACAATCTCTTTTTAAGTTAAACTTAATGCGTGAAAATATTTATGGGTATTTTAAAATTGTTATTAAATTGTTGTGTAGCAGCAACTGTTTGTGGGTTGGGAAGCTGTATGAAAAAAGCAGAATCAACTGAAAAATCCTGGGTTGAGCAGGCTGTTGAAAATGCTAGGTGTCAGATTGGATTGGAGATTGATACAATTGAGGCGAGTGGCAAGGTTTTGAATCCTGTGACTTTGAACGAGAACGAGCAAGTTTATTATTGTGGGTTCTCAGACTGGAGAAGTGGTTTTTTCCCAGGAAGTGTGTGGTATTTGTATGAACTTACGGATGATAATACGCTTCTTTCTGTTGCACAAAAGTATACGGAGGCGTTGGATGAGGCTAAAAAACTTACTTGGCATCATGATATAGGGTTTATTGTGAATTGTAGTTATGGTAATGGGCTTAGGTTATCAGGAAAGGCCGAATATAAAGATGTGATGATAGAAGCAGCTAACTCTTTATGTACCCGTTTCCGGGAAAAACCTGGAACTATACAAAGTTGGAATGTTTCTGGAAATAGTTGGCAGGCTCAAAGAGGCTGGGAATGTCCGGTTATAATTGATAACATGATGAACCTGGAATTGTTGTTTGAAGCAACAAAACTGTCTGGTGATTCTACTTATTATAAGATTGCCGTAGCGCATGCTGACAGAACATTGAAGGAACAGTTTCGTCCAGATGGAAGTTGTTATCATGTCATAGATTACAGTCTTTCAGACGGGAGCGTAAGACACCGTCATACACACAAGGATACTCTCATGAATCTGTTTGGTCACGTGGACAAGCGTGGGCTATATATGGTTTTACAATGTGTTATCGTTATACGGGCGATAAAAAATATTTACAGCAGGCCATAAAGACTTTTAATTTCATGAAGAACCATAAAAAGATGCCTGAGGACCTTGTTCCTTATTGGGACATGGAAGCACCTAAAATACCTGATGAGCCTAGAGATGTTTCTTCTGCAGCTGTTATAGCTTCTGCTTTGTACGAGATTTGCACATTGGGAGTGCCTGAGGCGATTTCCTATGAGGAATATGCTGACCATATTATGGCAAGCCTTGCTTCAGAGCGTTACACAGCAAGATTAGGTGAGAATGGGCGATTTATTCTGATGCATTCAGTGGGAAGTATTCCTCATAACAGCGAAATAGATGTTCCTTTGAATTATGCAGATTATTATTATCTGGAAGCATTGAAACGAAAAGTAGACATAGAAAAAAGTAAAAACCTTGCATTAAAATAAATGACTATGATGAAAATTAAAAGTGTGCTTTTAGTAGCACTTATGTTAGTATCTGTTCATATTGTCGCAAAAAATGATAAAGAGTCACAGGCTAGTGACCGGGAAGTTTGGACCGAACTATGTTATAAGATAGCGCAGCCTATACTTGAAAATATGAGTAAAGGTGAATTGCAGAAGAACATGAATCTGGAGCTTAGTCCGACTTGGGATGGAAGAGACAAACGAGTGGCTTATATGGAAGCCTTTGGACGCCTGATGGCTGGTATTTCACCATGGCTTGCTTTGCCAGATGATGAAAGTAAAGAAGGTAGAATGAGAAAACAACTCCGTGACTGGGCTATATCATCGTATAAAAATGCGGTAAATCCTGATAGCCCGGACTGCTTGTTGTGGGAAGGGCCCACTCAGATATTGGTAGATGCGGCTTATATTGCAGAAAGTTTTATGCGCGCACCTGAAGCAACTTGGAATAGACTGGACCCGATAACTAAGCAAAGATATATCGATAGGTTTATCGGGTTGAGAGTGATACGGCCGGCGTATAATAACTGGTTGCTTTTTAGAGCCATGACTGAGGCCTTTCTTTTGTCTATAGGCGAAAAGGCTGATATGTATGCACTAACTGTAGCCGTCAATAAGATAAATGAATGGTATCTGAGTGATGGCTGGTATAGTGATGGACCGGAATTTGCTTTGGATTATTATAACTCTTATGTAATACATCCGATGTATGTGGAAGTATTAGAGGTTTGTGAGGCTAATAAATTTTCAACTCCAGTTTCTGTTTCTTTAGGGGTTAAAAGAATGCAGCGCTTTAATACTTTCATAGAAAGACTTATTTCTCCTGAAGGCACCTATCCGGCATTTGGCCGATCTGTGGTGTATCGTATGGGGGCATTTCAATCAATGGCGCTTGCCGCATGGAAATATGGTTTGCCAGAGGACCTGAAAAATGGACAAATCCGAAGTGCACTTACCGCAGTAATGAAAAATATGTTTTCTGTTGAGGGTAATTTTGATAACGAGAATTTCTTGAAACTTGGATTTGTGGGACACCAGCCTAATTTGGCTAATTATTATACGAATAATGGAAGTCTTTATATGACTTCTTTAGTCTATTTGCCATTGGGACTTCCTGCTAATCATCCATTTTGGTCTGATCCAGCTGAAGATTGGACTTCGAGAAAAGCATGGAAAGGTGAAAGATTTCCGATTGATGGACACATTTCCCTAAGAAGATAATATCTTTAAATAAAAAACTCTTTGGTTTTGTAGAAAAGTCAAAGAGTTTTTTTATTAAATGTGATGGTCGTTTGTATAGTTTCTTCCTTTGAACTATATGTTTCCGCCGTTCGAACCGTACGTTTTGCGTTGCGGAACCGTATGTTTTTCGTAGCGGAAACGTAAAAAGTTCCTCCTTGTCCGTGTAAAAACTCCGTT
>ERZ791760.447-NODE-447-length-17931-cov-3.530935_pt1 | contig 17931 bp, 13 predicted proteins | sample MGYA00509950_ERZ791760 | MGnify/ENA primary metagenome ERZ791760 (study PRJEB30046, sample SAMN00792002) | human gut metagenome | study: EMG produced TPA metagenomics assembly of the A metagenome-wide association study of gut microbiota in type 2... | reverse complement strand
TTTGGTAGCCCGGAGAAGGCGTAATGCGCCGCCGGGCATTATCAGTTTGTTAGCGGGTCTCGACGTTCGCCAGGTAGTGCTTCACAAAGCGCGGCGTCAGAATTTTCCACTCCACTTCGGTGCCCTGTTTAACAAACCAGCTGTCGCCCGGCGCAAAGCGCTGCGGCTCGCCGCCGGCGACGGTCAGCTCCACTTCGCCCTCCAGCACGGTGGCGTGCTCGGTAAACGGATAGGTCATGGTAAAGCTCCCCTCAGTGGACGAAAACAGTCCGCAGGTAAAGGCGTCCTGCGGCTCGCCGTAGATCATCGCGCCCGCTACCTGCGGGTCGCCGGCGGTCGGCGTCGCGCCGAGCAGGCTGACGCTGCCGATCGGCTGCAGATCAGGTACCGGGTGTTTAAGTTTAAAAGCGTGCATAGCGTTCTCCTGGTTAACTCCGGCCTTTCCAGAAACCGGCGGTTTGATGCATCAGTTTTCCGGCCGTGACTAATAGCAAGCGCAGACTGTCACGACCGTGGATGGTCGCGTGGGGGATGCTGCTCAGCAGGCGATAGCGGTCGGAACCGCCGTTGATCCCTTCGGCGAGGATTTTGCACACGATGTGCGACGGGGTGACGCCGAAGCCGGAGTACCCCTGGACGTAAAAGACGTTGTTATGGTCGCGTAAGGTGCCGATCTGCGGGAACAGGTTGGCGCTACAGGCCATCGGCCCGCCCCACGCAAAATCGATCTTCACATCCCTGAGATAGGGGAAGACCTCCGCCAGCAAGGTGCGGTTCCAGGCGGCGAAATCGTTCGGCGTATACTCCACAAAGCGGGTGGCGCTGCCGAACAGCAGGCGGTTTTCCCGGGTGACGCGGTAGTAGTTAATTACCGGGCGAATATCGCTGAAGGCGCCGCGCAGCGGGCTGATGCGCTCGATCAGTTCATCGGAGAGCGGCTCGGTCGACACCTGGTAGGAGTAAGTGACCAGCGTCTTGTTGTAGATCTCCGGCTCCATATTGTTGAGGAAGCTGTCGCAGGCCCACAGCAGTTTGGCGGCTTTGACGCTGCCCATCGCGGTGCGTACCCGCACCTGTTTGCCGTAATTCACTTCCACCACCGGCGAGGATTCGAAAATCTTCACCCCCAGCGAGTGGGCGGCCTGCGCCGAACCGAGCAGCATATTGAGTGAATGGATCTGGCCGCCGCCCATATGTTTCAGCGCGCCGCAGTAGACCTCGGAGCCCACCACCTGCTGCACCTCTTTTCCGGTATACAGTTCGATCTCTTCATCCGGGGTAGCGGCTTTAAACTCCTTCTCCCACTGGCGCAGCGTTTTAAGCTGTCGCTGGTTATAGGCGAGATAGCCGTAGCCGGGCACGAAATCGGCGTCGATGTTGTATTTGCGGATGCGTTCGCGAATGATGCCCGCGCCGAGGTTGGCGATTTTAAACAGCGTCTCCAGCCCCTCTTTGCCGACGTGCTTTTTTACCGCTTCGATATCGTGGCCGATACCGGCCATCACCTGGCCGCCGTTGCGCCCGGTGCCGCCGTAGCCGAGATGGCGCGCCTCCAGCACTACCACGTTGGTGATCCCCTGTTCCGCCAGCTCAAGGGCGGTGTTCATGCCAGAGAAGCCGCCGCCGATAATTACCACATCGGCTTCAATATCTTCCCGTAGCGCCGGGAAATGGAGGTGATATTTCTTCGTCGCGCCGTAGTAGTTCAGCGCATCGATCTTGATGTTCATCGCGTTACCCTGTGGTCTTGCCTGGCTCAAGACCCTCATCACAGCACGCCGCGCGGGCGTTGAATATCGTCCGGAAGAATGACGTTCTTTAGAACGATAGGCTGCGGCGGGAAGCCGTGCTGTGATGGGTTAACTTTGCTGAAAAACGGGTGCTGACGATGAGCGAGATAACCTTACTGGCGGAAGTGACCGCCTTCTTACGCCAGCCGCACGGGCAGTTTATTGCCGGTCAACGTGAGGCGGGCCGCGGCGCGCCGTTCGCGGTGATCAACCCGGCGACCGGGCGGGCGATTGCCGAGGTCACCGCGGCGGATAGTGACCAGGCGGATCGCGCTATGGAGAGCGCCCGCCAGGCGTTTAGTCAGTGGCGCGAGATGCCGACGCTGGCGCGCGGCGCGCTGCTGCTGAAGCTGGCGGACACGCTGGCAGAGCATCGCGAAGCGCTGGCGCAGCTGGAAAGTCTCTGTTCCGGCAAAACTATCACGCTGGCGCGGATGCTCGAGCTGGACCAGTCGGTGGCGTTCCTGCGCTACTTCGCCGGCTGGGCGGGGAAAGTCACCGGTGAAACGCTGGATGTCTCGCTGCCATCGATGGCCGGGGAGAAATATACCGCCTTTACCCGCCGCCAGCCGCTTGGGGTGGTGGTTGGCATCGTGCCGTGGAACTTCTCCATCATGATTGCCATCTGGAAGCTGGCGGCGGCCCTGGTCTGCGGCTGCACCATCGTCCTCAAGCCGAGCGAATATACGCCGCTGACGCTGCTGCGCGTGGCGGAGCTGGCAAAAGCGGTGGGTATCCCGGATGGGGTGATTAACGTGGTCAACGGCGCCGGCGGCGAGATTGCCCAGCGGCTGATTACGCATCCGGCCTGCGCCAAGGTGAGCTTCACCGGCTCGGTGGCCACCGGTGAAAAAGTCCAGCAGTCGGCCAGTGCGTCAGGTAAACGGGTGACCCTTGAGCTGGGGGGGAAAAACGCCGCGCTGTTCCTCGATGACCTGACGCCGGAGGCGATGGTCAACGGCATTATTGAAGCTGGCTACCTGAACCAGGGGCAGATTTGCGCCGCTGCGGAACGTTTTTATCTGCCGCAGGGAAAACTGGATGCGGTACTGGCGCTGCTGAAAGACAAGCTCAGCGCTTTTGCGCCGGGGTCGCCGCTGGATGAACGGACGCTGATGGGGCCGCTGGCCAACCGCCAGCAGTATGACAAAGTTTTGCGGCTCATTCAGACCGCCCGCGACGAGGGCGATACCATCGTCTGCGGCGGCGAAGCGCTGCCGGGGGAGGGCTATTTCCTGCAGCCGACCGCGGTCAAAGTGCGCAGCGAAGAGAGCACCCTGATGCGGGAGGAGACCTTCGGTCCGGTGTGCAGTTTTATCGGCTATCGCAGTGAAGAAGAGGCGCTGGCGCGGATGAATGCCTCACCGTATGGCCTGGCGGCCAGCGTCTGGTCGGATAATATTCGTCAGGCGCTACGCTACTCGGAGGCGATTGAGGCCGGCATCGTATGGGTCAATATGCATACCTTCCTCGACCCGGCGGTACCGTTCGGCGGCATGAAGGGCTCGGGCATCGGGCGCGAATTCGGCAGCGCGTTTATCGATGATTATACGGAGCTGAAGTCGGTGATGGTGCGCTATTAATCGCCGTTCAGCGACATAGCGCTGTCATGTGTCGCTTTGCGCCAGATAGGCAACACATTGTGTGCCTTCTGGCCCGCAACCCGGGCGGTGCACGGCATCGCTTCCGGGACGCTTTTCCCGTCACGGATCCTTTCTTCCCCTCCTAATCCGCCATTGCCGTAAAAAAAATCAGCAGATTATCTTTTTTGCCCGCCAGGACTTGTTTGACATTAGATAATGAGTATAGTTCTCATTCTCTTTTTCATTCGTAATTTTGGCAAGGTTCGAGCTGCGCCAGTGAGTCGTTCACTAAGAGTCGCGAAGGCGTAGGGTGACGTAAAGACAGCAGGCTGGAAACACACAATATCGGCCGCTGCGCGTCCATCGGGTCATTGATTTTTTATAGGGTTGATCCAATGAAATACACACTTCCGGCGTTGACGCTGGCCATCAGCGCGGCGTTAAGCGGCTGCGCGACGCCTCATTCCTCTGCCGTTTCCCAACCGGTTGTCGACTCGCCAGTCCCTAACGTGGCGCAACCGCTGCAGCGCCAGCTAGCGGAAGGGCTGTACGAGATGGCGTTAAGCCCGCAGGGTGATGCGCTGTACGTCGCCAGCGCTGAAGGCTTTAAAAATGTACAGGGCGGGGCGGTTTACACACTGGATCCGCACACCCTCAATACCATCGGCCTGACGCATACCGATCTGAAAAACTTCGCTTTACAGCTCTCTGCGGAGGGTAAAACGCTGTATGTCAGCAATTCGCTGGACGGCGGCATCAGCGCTATCGACACCGCCACCGGCAAGGTAAAAAACCGCCTGCTGTTCAGCGAGCGCAATGAAAAAGGTCGCCCTTATGGGGCCCGTCAGCTGCTGTTGCTGAATAATACTCTCTACGTTGGCGCGGTCGCCGACCCGGCGCAAATCTGGGTGGTTGACGCCACTACCCTGAAGCTGAAAACGCGGATTAAAAATACCGGTAAATGGATGACCGGCCTGCACTACTCCGCGCAAACCGGTCGCGTGTACGCCGCTAACGGCAGCGGTGAAATTCTGGTGATCAACCCGCGTAACCAACGCATTGAACAGCGCTGGAAGCCGCTGGGCGACAAGCCGGCGCTGCTGCTTAATATGGCCGAAGATAGCGACACCGGCCGTCTGTTCGTGACCGACAACTCGAAAGCGAAAACCACTCTGGTGCTGGATATCCACAGCGGCAAGCTGCTTAAACAGCTCGACGTCGGCGATTCGCTGGCGGTGCAGTTCAATAAGAAACGCCACGAAATTTATATTTCACAGCGTGAATCCGGCAAGGTCATCAGCCTTGACGCCAGCCGCTACACGCTGAAGAAAAGCTGGGCGCTGCCGGCCAATCCCAACAGCTTGCTGCTTTCCGCCGATGGTCAGACGCTGTTTGTCACCGTCAAACAGCCCTTCAATAAAGACCACTCCACTAAAGGCCCGGACAGCGTCGTACGTATCGACCTGAACGCGCAATAAAAATAACGGGTCCGGCGACGGGCCCTTTGATTCATTTATCCTCATCCATGGGGCAAATTATGCACACCACGCACTATTCATCCTTCCCGCTGCGTAAAACGCTGCTGGCCTTAGCCATCGGCGCCGCCAGTCAAACGGCGATGGCCGCGGACGCTGCCGCCGCGAAGCAGCCTGGCGAAGAGACCCTCATCGTCGAGGCTAACGAAACCAGCGATTTTAAATCCGGCGGCGACCTGGTGGTTCCGGCATTCCTCGATGGCCAGATCGCCCACGGCGGCCGTCTGGGGATGCTTGGCGAACAAAAAGCGATGGACGTCCCGTTTAACGTCATCGGCTATACCTCGAAGATGATTCAGGATCAGCAGGCGAAAACTATCGCCGATGTCGTCAGTAACGACGCTGGCGTGCAGGCCGTACAGGGCTACGGCAACTTCGCCGAGACCTATCGAATCCGCGGGTTTAAGCTCGATGGCGATGACATGACGATGGGCGGCCTGGCGGGCGTGGTGCCGCGTCAGGTGATGGACACCCAGATGCTGGAGCGCGTTGAAATTTTCAAAGGGGCTAACAGCCTGCTTAACGGCGCGGCCAGCAGCGGCGTCGGCGGGATGATTAACCTCGAGCCGAAGCGGGCGGAAGATCTGCCGACCGCACGCGTTGGCGTCGACTATACCTCTGATTCTCAGGTGGGCGGCACCCTCGACCTGGGGCGCCGTTTCGGCGACAACAACCAGTTCGGCGCCCGGGTCAACCTGGTGCACCGCGAGGGTGAAGGCGCTATCGATAATGATAAACGCCGTACCACGCTGGCTTCGCTGGGGCTTGATTACCGCGGCGACCGTTTCCGCTCCTCGCTCGATTTCGGCTATCAGAAGAAAACGTTCCACGGCGGTACGATGGGCGTCAATATCAGCGGCGTGGATTTCGTTCCGGCGCTGCCGGACAACAGCAAAAACTACAGCCAGAAGTGGGGCTATAGCGATATTGAAAGCGAGTTCGGCATGGCGAAGGCAGAATATGACCTGACCGATAGCTGGACGGTATACAGCGCCCTCGGCGGCCAGCATTCGCATGAAATTGGTACCTACAGCGCGCCGAAGCTTCTGAATAAAAACGGCGATGCGACGGTGGGCCGCCTGGATACTAACCGCATTATCGACGCGATCAGCGGCATGGGCGGGGTACGCGGCGATTTCAATACCGGCGCGATTTCGCATAAGGTGAACCTCGGCTATGCGGCGCAGGTGCATACCGATGCGACCGCCTGGCGGATGTCGGCGAAGAATCCGACCACCAATATCTATGACAACCGTGATGTGGCGATGCCGGATAACGCCTATTTTGGCGGCAACTACCACGATCCGCTGGTCACCTCGCGCAGCCGTACGCAGGGCTGGCTGCTGAGTGATACCCTCGGCTTCTTTAACGATAAAGTGCTGTTTACCGCCGCCGCTCGTCATCAGAAAGTGGTTGTGCGCAACTACAGCAACGCCACCGGGCTGGAAGATACCTCTTCGCGTTATACCCAAAGCCGCTGGATGCCGACGTTTGGCCTGGTGTACAAGCCGTGGGAGCAGCTGTCGCTGTATGCTAACCATACCGAAGCGCTGCAGCCGGGCTCTGTGGCGCCGACGACGGCGGCCAATGCCGGGCAGAGTACCGGGATCGCGCACTCGAAGCAGGACGAAGTGGGCGTCAAGATCGACTACGGTACGATCGGAGGATCGCTGGCGCTGTTTGAAATCAAAAAACCGAACGCCATTTCCGATACCGCTGGCAATTACGGCCTCGACGGCGAGCAGCGTAACCGCGGCGTAGAGATGAACGTCTTTGGCGAGCCGATGCTGGGACTGCGTCTTAACGCCAGTACCGTCTGGCTGGATGCCAAACAGACTAAAACCGCTGAAGGCGCCACCGACGGTAAAGATGCCATCGGGGTGGCTAACTTCTACGCGGTGCTCGGCGCCGAGTATGATATCAAGCCGGTGGAAGGCCTGACCGCGACCGCGCGCGTCAATCATAGCGGCTCGCAGTATGCCGATGCGGCCAATACCAAGAAGCTGGATAGCTACACCACCCTGGATTTAGGCCTGCGCTATCGTATGCGTCTGAACGCCGACCAGAACGAAATGATCTGGCGCGTCGGGGTGACCAACGTGACCAACGAGAAGTACTGGTCTGGCATTGACGATACCGGTACCTATCTGTTCGAAGGCGATCCGCGTACCGTCCGCGTCTCAATGAGCTACGACTTCTGACGCTAAAAAAGCGGGGCGGGCGGCTGACGCTCGCCCCACGCAACTTGCGACAATCCCCCCTAAGTGATAAAAGGTGCCCCTTCACAAAAACACACAGGGGAACGACGTGAAAGACGCGTCAACGTCGTCGGAGACCGTCACGGAAAGTGGCCCGACGCTTCATCGCGGTTTACAGAACCGACATATTCAACTTATCGCCCTTGGCGGCGCGATTGGCACCGGCCTGTTTCTCGGCATTGGTCCCGCGATTCAAATGGCCGGCCCGGCGGTCTTACTGGGCTACGCCGTGGCCGGGATTGTCGCTTTTCTGATCATGCGCCAGCTGGGCGAAATGGTGGTGGAAGAGCCAGTATCCGGTTCCTTTGCCCACTTTGCCTATAAGTACTGGGGGCCGTTCGCCGGCTTTCTCTCCGGCTGGAACTACTGGGTGATGTTCGTGCTGGTAGGGATGGCGGAGCTGACCGCCGCCGGGATCTATATGCAGTACTGGCTTCCCGACGTGCCCACCTGGGTTTGGGCGGCGGCTTTCTTCATCATTATTAACGCCGTCAACCTGGTCAACGTACGCTTGTATGGCGAAGCGGAGTTCTGGTTCGCGCTGATCAAGGTGCTGGCGATTATCGGCATGATTGCCTTCGGCCTGTGGATGCTGTTCGGCGGCCACGGCGGCAGCAAAGCCGGGTTCGACAATCTGTGGAAACACGGCGGCTTCCTCGCCACCGGCTGGCACGGACTTATTCTGTCGCTGGCGGTGATCATGTTCTCCTTCGGCGGGCTGGAGCTTATCGGCATCACCGCCGCCGAAGCGCAAAACCCGGAAAAGAGCATTCCCAAAGCGGTCAATCAGGTGGTCTATCGTATCCTGCTGTTCTATATCGGTTCGCTGGTGGTGCTGCTGGCGCTCTACCCGTGGGTGGAGATCAAATCCGACAGCAGCCCGTTTGTGATGATTTTCCATAATCTGGACAGCAACCTGGTGGCCTCCGCGCTGAACTTCGTCATTCTGGTGGCCTCGCTGTCGGTGTATAACAGCGGTGTGTACTCCAACAGCCGGATGCTGTTCGGCCTGTCGGTGCAGGGTAATGCGCCGAAATTTCTCGCCCGCGTCAGCAAGCGCGGCGTGCCGGTGAACTCCCTGCTGCTCTCCGGGATTATCACTTCGCTGGTGGTGGTGCTGAACTACCTGCTGCCGCATGAAGCGCTGGGGCTGCTGATGGCCCTGGTGGTGGCGACGTTGCTGCTGAACTGGATCATGATCTGTATGGCGCACCTGAAGTTCCGCGCCGCCCAGCGCCGCAAAGGGCGCGAATCGAAGTTCAAAGCGCTGCTGGCGCCCGCCAGCAACTACTTCTGCATTGCTTTCCTTGGGCTGATCCTGGCGCTGATGTGCACTATCGACGGCATGCGTCTGTCGGCGATCCTGCTGCCGGTGTGGATCCTGTTCCTGTTTATCGCCTTCAAACTGCTGCGCCGCCCGGCGTAAGCGAGATGCCCCGCCGTCCGGCGGGGCTGCCTGCCTTTTTATTGTGATCCTCTTCGCAGGCGGCGCATTTGCCTGGCGATCTTCTTTTTGTAATCGATTACTTTTGTTTTGAGCGGTTTTGTAATCGATTACTTTTCTGAGGGCGAGCAACATGGTCACAACAACAGAAGGTCGGGAAAGTGTCCGCGTGAGCCACCGTTTTCTGGTGCCGCGGCTGTCGTTAATGATGTTTATGCAGTTTTTTATCTGGGGCAGCTGGTCGGTGACCCTGGGGCTGGTGATGACCCGCTATGAGATGTCATTGCTGATCGGCGATGCGTTCTCCGCCGGGCCGATCGCCTCCATCTTGTCTCCCTTTGTGCTGGGGATGCTGGTGGATCGCTTTTTCGCCTCGCAGAAGGTGATGGCGGTGATGCACCTGGCCGGGGCGGCGATCCTGTGGTTTGTCCCGCAGGCGCTGGTGGCGCAGAACGGCGCCCTGCTGATTGGCCTGCTGTTCGGCTATACGCTGTGCTATATGCCGACCCTGGCGCTGACCAACAATATCGCCTTCCACAGCCTGGCCAATGTCGATAAAACCTTCCCGGTGGTCCGCGTGTTCGGCACCATCGGCTGGATTATCGCCGGGATCTGCATCGGGGTGACCGGTATCTCTGATACCACCGGCATCTTCACGCTGGCGGCGCTCTGTTCGGTCGCGCTGGCGCTCTACAGCCTGACGCTGCCGCACACCCCGGCGCCGGCCAAAGGCATGCCGGTTCAGTTTCGCGACCTGCTGTGCGCGGACGCCTTCGCGCTGCTGAAAACCCGCCATTTCCTGATTTTCTCCCTCTGCGCCACCTTAATTTCCGTGCCGTTAGGCACCTATTACGCCTATACCGCGTCGTATCTGGCGGATGCCGGCGTCAAAGATGTCAGCACCGCGATGTCCTTCGGTCAGATGTCAGAGATCGTCTTTATGCTGGTGATCCCGTTGCTGTTCCGTCGCCTCGGGGTGAAATACATGCTGCTCATCGGCATGGCGGCGTGGTTCGTCCGCTACGCCTTTTTCGCTCTCGGAGTCAGCGAGGAGGGGCGCTTCCTGCTCTATCTGGGCATTTTGCTGCACGGCGTGTGCTATGACTTTTTCTTTGTCGTTGGCTTTATCTACACCGACCGCGTGGCGGGCGAGAAGGTAAAAGGCCAGGCGCAGAGCATGATTGTGATGTTCACCTACGGGATCGGCATGCTGCTGGGCTCGCAGATCTCCGGCGCGCTGTATAACCATCTGGTGGCCGGCCAGAGCGTGCCTCAGGCCTGGGTGACCTTCTGGTGGATCCCGGCGGTGGCCGCCGCGGTTATCGCGCTGATTTTCCTTTTCTCTTTCCAGTACAACGAGAAAGAGCCGCACTAATTTTTCAGGAGGGGGTATGAAAACGATTAAGGGACCGGGCATTTTTCTGGCGCAGTTTATCGGGCCGCAGGCGCCGTTCAACACCCTGGCGGGGATAGCGCAGTGGGCCGCCGGCCTGGGGTACAAGGCATTGCAGATCCCCTGCAACCACCCGGCGATTTTTGATGTCGAGCGGGCGGCGGCGAGCCAGACCTACTGCGACGAGGTCAGCGGCATCCTGGCGGAGCATGGGCTGGTGATCAGCGAGCTGTCCACTCACCTTGAAGGACAGCTGGTGGCGGTGCATCCGGCGTATGACGCGGCGTTTGACGCCTTTGCCCCGGCGGCGCTGCATGGCGATCCGCAGGCGCGCCAGCGCTGGGCGGTGGAGAAAGTGCGCCAGGCGGCGGTAGCCTCCGGCCGCCTGGGGCTGCAGGCGCACGCGACCTTTTCCGGGGCGCTGGCATGGCCCTTTTTTTATCCGTGGCCGCCGCATAATCAGCCGCTTCTGGATGAGGCCTTTGCCGAGCTGGCCCGGCGCTGGCGGCCGCTGCTGGACCTCTTCGACGAGCAGGGGGTCGATGTCTGCTATGAGATCCACCCCGGCGAAGACCTGCACGATGGCGTGACCTTTGAGCGTTTTCTTGCGCTGGTGGATAACCATCCGCGCTGCAATATGCTCTATGACCCGAGCCACCTGCATCTGCAGCAGATGGACTACTTGGCCTATATCGATATCTATCATGCGCGTATTAAAGCGTTTCACGTCAAGGACGCCGAATTTCGCCGCAACGGGCGCAATGGCGTCTACGGTGGATACCAGCCCTGGCAGCAGCGGGCCGGGCGTTTCCGCTCTCCCGGCGACGGGCAGATCGACTTCAAAGGGGTGTTCAGTAAGCTGACCGAATATGATTTTGCCGGCTGGGCGGTGCTGGAGTGGGAGTGCTGCCTGAAGGATAGTGAGACCGGCGCGCGCGAGGGCAGCGAGTTTATCCGCCGCCATATCATTCCCGTTGCCGGACGGGCCTTCGATGACTTTGCCGCCGGCGGGAGGGAATAACATGATTCAGGTCGCGATTATAGGGGCAGGGTTTATTGGCCCGGCGCATCTGGAGGCGCTGCGGCGGCTGGGCATCCCTGTCGTGCGGCGGATGACCGGCGGCTGGGAGATGTCGAGGTGGTGGCGCTGTGCGACAGCCGCCTTGAGGCGGCGCAGCGCAAGGCGCGAGCGCTGAACATTGCCCATGCCTACGACAGCGTGGAGGCGCTGCTGGCCCATCCGGGGCTGCAGGTGGTGCATAACTGTACGCCCAACCATCTACATGCCCAGATTAATCGGCAGATCCTCGCCGCCGGGCTGCACGTCTTCTCGGAAAAGCCGCTGTGTATGACGGCGGAGGAGGCGCGGGAACTGGTGGCGCTTGCCGCCCGGGCCGGCGTGGTGCATGGCGTCAGCTTCGTCTATCGCCAGTTCGCTATGGTCCAGCAGGCGGCGGCGATGATCCGCCATGGCGAGGTCGGCAGAATCTTCGCGGCCCACGGCAGCTATCTGCAGGACTGGATGCTGCTGGAGACCGACTACAACTGGCGGGTCGATTCGGCGCAGGGCGGCGCGTCGCGGACGGTGGCCGACATCGGCTCCCACTGGTGCGATACCGTGCAGTTTATGACCGGTCGGCGGATTGTCGAGGTGATGGCGGATCTGTCTATCGTCTGGCCAACGCGTAAAGCGCCGGTCAATGGCAAAGCGACCTTCAGCGCCGTTCACGAGGCGCAGGCATATGAAACGCGGCCTGTCGATACCGAGGACTTTGGCTCGGTGCTGTTGCGTTTTGACGATGGCAGCAAAGGCAGCTTTATGGTCTCTCAGGTGAGCGCCGGGCGGAAAAACCGTCTGGCGGTGGAGATTAACGGCAGCCTCTGTTCTCTGGCCTGGGATCAGGAAGTGCCCCAGCGGCTGTGGATCGGCCACCGCGAGCAGCCGGATCGCCTGCTCAGCGATGACCCGAGCCTGCTGCGGCCGGAAATCGCTGACAGCGCCCATTACCCCGGCGGCCATATTGAGGGCTGGCCGGACGCCTTTAAGAATATGATGGGGCATTTTTATCAGGCGGTGCGCGCCGGGAAGATGCCGGCGGCCGGGGCCCGGCGCTTCGCCGCTTTCGACGACGGCGCCGATGTGATGTACATCATCGAGGCGATCGTCAAAAGCCATCAGCAGCAGCGCTGGGTCAGCGTCGAACGCTGAGCGCAGGTGGGGCGCAGGATTATTTCACCCCAAGATAGCCGTCGAGATAGGCACCGGAGAGCTCGTTGCCGAACAGGACGGCATCTTTATTTTCCATCGCATTATCCCATTTGTCGCTGGCATTGCCGGTGAAAGCGTGCTCGGTGCGGGTGCCCTGCGCCGCCTGCTGTTTGATGGCTTCCGCGGTGCGGCGGGCATCGCTTTCGCTCATGCCAGCGGCTTTATCCTGCTGTCCGCGGGCATACATCGCCGTAAAGGTCGGCAGGTTTAAACGGTAATTTTCCTGGCGGTTGACGGTGAAGTTGCCGCCGACAAAATCGGAGCGGTGGGCGACGAAGGCGTAGGCATGGCGTTCCGGTGACGATTTTGACGAGGTGCAGCCGGTGATCGTTGCCAGGGCACAGCTGAGGGCGAGAACCGCGGTGGTGAGCCTCATGGGGATATCATCCTTAATCATAAAAGAAAAAATGGGGCGCAGGCGGTCTGTTGCGCCTCCTGCGCTAATGAGAATATGAAACGGCAAAAGGATGCGCGTTAACGGGGCGGGAGAGAAGCCCTGATTATTAATAGTTTCCCGGGACACCGTCTCGCTGAGCTACGCTTTCGCGCCAGGCTGGCAGGCCAATCAGAGGTCATTTATGATAGCCTGCAGGATCCACCTCTATCGCAGGAAGTGCAGGGTTTATGTCTATTCAGAAAATTGCTCGTCTGGCCGGCGTCTCGGTGGCCACGGTGTCGCGGGTGCTGAACAACAGCGATACGGTAAAAGCCAAAAACCGTGAGCGCGTACTGCAGGCGATCAAAGAGAGCAACTATCAGCCGAACCTGCTGGCGCGTCAGCTGCGAACCGCCCGCAGCAATATGATCCTGGTGATGGTCTCCAATATCGCTAACCCCTTTTGCGCCGAGGTGGTGAAGGGGATAGAAGAAGAGGCGGAGAAGAATGGCTATCGCATTCTGCTGTGTAACTCCGGGTCGGATCTGGCCCGCTCGACCTCGGGCCTGCAGCTACTCTCCGGCAAAATGGTCGACGGCATTATTACCATGAACGCGCTCTCCAGCCTGCCGGAACTGACCACCATGATTGGCGACGCGCCCTGGGTGCAGTGCGCGGAGTATGCCGACACCGGCAGCATCTCCTGCGTCGGGATTAACGACGTTGAGGCGGCTCAGGGGGCGGTATCCCGGTTGGCCGATAGCGGCCGCCGCCGCATCGCGCTCATTAATCACGACCTTAGCTATCGCTATGCCCGCCTGCGCGAGCGCGGCTATAAAAGCGTGCTGCACGTGCACGGTCTGGCGTATCAGCAGGTGACCTACGCGCAGGATCTTAGCGCGGCGGCCGGTAAACGGGCGATGGAGCAACTGCTGTCGCAAGACGAGAAGCCCGATGCGGTGTTTGCCGTTTCGGACTCCCTCGCCGCCGGGGCGCTGCGGGCTATCGCCCAGGCCGGACTGCGGGTGCCGGGGGATATCGCGGTGATCGGCTTCGATGGCACCGAGCTGGCGGAAGTGGTCTCCCCGCAGCTGACCACCGTCGAACAGCCCTCCCGGGCGATCGGCCGTACGGCGGTGTCTCTACTGATGAAACGCATCGACGATCCCGACGCTGCCGTCGAACGGGTGATGATGGACTGGCGCGTGATAGACCGCGCCAGCGTCTGAGGATCAGCGGGAGAAGGCGCCGGTCAGCGCGCGAATATCGTTGCCGGTGGGCGTTTGATGAATGCGTAAGCCAAACTCATCCACCACGGCGAAGACATGGTCGAAAATATCCGCCTGGATCCCCTCATATTCCGCCCATACCACGGTGTTGGTGAAGCAGTAGATCTCGATCGGCAAGCCGTTGGCATCCGGCGCCAGCTGGCGCACCATCAGGGTCATATCCTGGCGGATGCGTGGATGATGGCGTAAATACTCCTGCAGATAGGCGCGGAAGGTGCCGACATTGGTCATTCGCCGCTCATTGAGAACCGACTGTTCCCCGGCGTACTGCTGGTTCCAGGCGCTAATCTCCTCGTGGCGCGAATCCATATAGGGTTTGAGTAATTTCGCCCGGATCAGGCGCTGCTTCTCCTGTTCGTCAAGAAAATGAATGCTGGTGGTGTCGATGTTAAGGCTGCGTTTGATGCGGCGGCCGCCGGAGGCCGACATGCCGCTCCAGTTTTTAAACGAGTCGGAGACCAGCGACCAGGTCGGAATGGTGGTGATGGTATTGTCCCAGTTGCGCACCTTGACCGTGGTGAGGCCGATATCGATCACCGCGCCGTCGGCGCCGTACTTTGGCATCTCCAGCCAGTCGCCAAGCTTGAGCATATCGTTGGCCGAGAGCTGAATACCGGCCACCAGACCGAGGATCGGATCTTTAAACACCAGCATCAGCACCGCGGCCATCGCGCCGAGCCCGCTAATCAGGATCGCTGGCGATTGGCCTATCAGTAGCGAAATAATCAGAATGCCGATAATAATCGCCGTCACCAGCTTAATTCCCTGGAATATGCCCTTCAGCGGCAGCTGTGAGGCGGCGGGAAATTTCTGCGCCAGCTTTAAAATGACATCCAGCAGCGAGAAGAAGGACAGCATGGCATATATCATCACCCATAGCTGAGCCACGGTGGTTAATATTTCCGCGGCCTCGCTGCCTTTTTGCAGCCACAGCACCGCCTGCACATTGACGATGATCCCCTGCAGGGTAAAGGCCAGTCGGTGAAAGAGTTTATTCTGCGTGATGATTTGCAGCCACAGATGGCTGCTGGCCAGCGCCCGTTTTTCAAATGCGCGCAGGACCACTTTGTGCAATATCAGATGCACGACCACGGCGGTGAACAAGATAATGCCGAAGATAATCATCAGCGAGCGGGTGGGGGTTATTTCGATTCCTAAGGCGGCAATTTGCGATATTAATTCCTGCATAACGTCTCCTGAATATCCAGCGGGTATGATGACCGCTGGATAGCTATTATGCAAATTACCGCCGCCGGTATTACGAGGCCACCGTCGCCGGCTGTCGGTTGAGGTGATGGCGCAGCCACAGCGCTATCGCCCCCAGCAACAGCATCATGGCCACCTCGACCAGCAGAATATCAATCAGCGCCTGCGGATAGTTGCCGCCGCCGCGACGGGCCAGCGCCAGGAACAGCGAACCAAGGATAGCCGGTCCGAGACCGAGGGTCGCCTGCTGCAGGGTGCTGAGGATTGCGCTCCCGGCCCCGGCGTCGCTGGCGCTGATATCGCGCATACCAATCCGATAAAAGCTGTTGACGATCAGCGCCTGGCCATAGCCGATCAGCGCCGTGGCGGGGACCAGCGTCAGGGCGCTGGTGGCGACGCCGAAGCGGGAGAAGGTGGCGCACAGCAGCAAGAGTCCGGCGATCTGTACCGCCAGACCGGTCAGCAGGATCCGCCCCATGCTGTAGCGGGCGATAAGCCGCGGGGCATACAGCGCCGAAATAAAATAGGCCACGCCGAGGGCGATAAAGCTATTGCCGGACTGCCACGGCGCCATCCCCAGTCCCTCCTGCATGGTCAGCGCCATGCAGAACATAAAGCCGGACCAGGCGCTGAAAAACAGCAGGGCGATGGCCATCCCGAAGCGGATGCTGGTCAACTGCAGCAGACGCGGCGGCAGCAGGGGATGGTCGCCACGCTGCTGCTGGCGCAGGGCGCTCTGACGCATGGCGAACAGCAGCGGCAGGACCGCCACCAGCATCAGCTGCAGCCACAGCGGCCAGTGCAGCTCCGGACCGAGGGCCATCGGGAACAGCAGGCAGCAGAGGATCAGCGCGAGGTACAGCGTACCCTGCCAGTCAATCCGCGACGGCGTCTCGCGACGGGTTTCCGGCACATAGCGGCGGCTCAGAGCCAGCACCAGCAGGCAGATCGGCACATTGATAAAAAAGGCGTTGCGCCAGCCCAGCCCGGCGATGTCCGCCGACACCAGCCAGCCGCCGCCCATCTGACCGACGATAAAGGCAATCCCGCCGATCCCGCCATACAGGCTGATGGCCCGGGCGTGGGCGGGGCCTTTGAGGGTGACGTGCAGGGTCGCGAGGATCTGCGGCACAATCAGCGCCGCCCCGGCGCCCTGCAGGGTGCGGGCCGCCAGCAGGGCGCCGATGCTGTTCGCCATCCCGCACAGCAGGGAAGCGATGCCAAAGAGGGCGACGCCCCACATAAACAGGCGCCGGCGGCCATAGTTATCGCCAAGCTTACTGCCCATCGCCAGGCAGACGGCAAAGGCGACGCCGTACAGCGCGACGATAAGCTCCAGCTGCGTGGCGCTGGCCGCCAGGGGGTGGGTGATGGCGTCCAGCGCCACATTGGTGATCGAGGTATCAATAAGCGGCAGCATCTGGCCGCTCAGCAGCAGCAACAGACCGGCGCGGCCGGGTGAAACAGCAGACGTATTCATGGGATTCTCCATTGCGTCATTCAGCAGACCGACGTAGCATTACCGATAAATTAAACGGGTACCAGTTCCTGTCTATACTGGTATTGGCACTACTATGCTGGAGGGGTGATGACCACGATGCCGCAACGGGAGTCGACGATCGCCGTGCCGGACGATCGACGCAAACAGCTGGGGGCCTTTCTGCGCGCCCGCCGTGAAAGCCTCGATCCGCAGCGCCTGGGGTTGCCCCGGGTGGGCCGCCGGCGCACGCCGGGTCTGCGCCGGGAAGAGGTGGCGATGCTCGCCGACGTCGGCGTTACCTGGTACACCTGGCTGGAGCAGGGGCGGGAGGTGAATCCGTCGGAGGCGGTGCTGGTGGGGGTGGCGAATGCCCTGCAGTGCAGTCCGCTGGAGACCCGGCATCTGTTCGTGCTCGCCGGGCTGACCCCGCCGGAAGCCACCCAGGTGACGGTGTGCGAAGGCATCAGCCCAGGGACCCGCCGGATGCTGGACAGCCTGATGCCGCAGCCGGCCAGCATTCAGAAACCGAACTTTGATATTGTGGCGTGGAACGACAGCTTCTGCCGCCTGATGGGCATCGATTTCGCCACCCTCCCGGAAGAAGATCGCAACTGCATTTATCTCTATCTGACCCATGAGACCTGGCGCAGCCGGATCGAAAATCGCGATGTGCTGCCGACCTTCGTCTCCTATTTCCGCGCCGCGATGGCCGAGCACCGCGGCGATCCGGCGTGGGAAAACAAACTGGCGCGCTTTTTCGCCGCCTCGTCGGAGTTTGAAGCGCTGTGGCATCAGCGCTACGAGGTGCGCGGCGTGGAAAACCAGATTAAACATTTTAACCACCCGCAGCTCGGGCGATTCAGCCTGCAGCAGATGTACTGGTATTCGGCGCCGCGCAACGGCTCGCGCCTGCTGGTCTACCTGCCGATGGACGAGGCGGGTGAGCAGGCGTTGGCGTGGCTGGACCAACATTAATCACAGGGAATCAGATGGCTGGCAATGTGCCATCTTCGGGTATTGCCCGGCCGGCGCTGCTGGACGGTTCCCTTTCCCTCCGGGAGTAGGGGAGGGAAAGCACTGTCGGGAAGTCCTGTATGTGATCTACGACTTCAGCACACATTGCGCTCCCGATACGCCTTCTGCGTTATGTCACTCATGGCGCAGGGAGCGCACAGGGGGCGCCAGTCGCCGCCGCCCCCTGTACCCCCGGGCTCCGGCCAGCAACATCGCCGCTGCGCGGTGCCTTCGACTTTTCCCTGCAGGCTTCGGGTCGGGCCGAGGCAGCGTCCGTGCAAAACACGGCCCTCA
>ERZ791760.432-NODE-432-length-18211-cov-117.916667_pt1 | contig 18211 bp, 36 predicted proteins | sample MGYA00509950_ERZ791760 | MGnify/ENA primary metagenome ERZ791760 (study PRJEB30046, sample SAMN00792002) | human gut metagenome | study: EMG produced TPA metagenomics assembly of the A metagenome-wide association study of gut microbiota in type 2... | reverse complement strand
TTGCAGTTCATTTCTCTCATCTTCACTTTCCGTTGCTTTTGCTTAAATTGTGCATACTGCTAGGCACACCTTCGCCACCATGATGCTCACGCTGGGAGCCGACATCTACACCACCAGCAAGCTACTCGGTCACTCCCGAATATCCACTACCGAGATATATGCTAAGATTGTTGATAAGAAGAAGGATGAGGCGATGGGGCTGATTGATAAGTTCTTCGATAAGGAATAAAAAAAATCTCTGTAAGGTAGCCAGCCTTGCAGAGATTAAAAGTTAAACTATGTAATTTGCTTCTGATTTTCAGGAGAAATCCGTAATTTTGCCTCATAAACATTAAAACTCATAGGCTTATGAAACAAGATAAATTAGAAAGGTTTGCCGAAAAGGCAATATGGACTATAGAAGGTATCATGGTTTACATGATATGTGCTATTTTCTACAAAATTGTGATAGTAGGTTAGAAACAATTATTGTTACTAAACTTGAAACTATCGCAGTCAACAATATCCACAAGAACTTATTAATTTTCTTGTGCCGCACTTCAAATGAAGACTCCTTCTTTAGAGCCTTCGCTTCCTCCTCATGCTCCTTCTTCAACGCACTGCCATTCCAAAGGATTGGTATCTGGTTCCTTCCCTGCTTGGTAACACTATACACCACCCTAGATTCTTGATTGCTAAAGGCATACCCACGGTCAAGGTATTCACTCTTCACTAGCAATTCTGCAACATCATCTTTCCAAGCATCATCAGGAGATACGTGGTCGTAAATGATACCCCATATCTCCTGCTCATACTCGGACTTATCTCTGATATTGTCCAGCAGCACATACAGCTTCTGTTCGTTAGTTATCCCAGCCATTATAAACCAAGTTTCTTTTTCAGAAAGCTACCAACAAAGGCAGCAGCCATAGCAGACACAGCAAAGTCACCAAATATAAACCCTTTGTTAGGCTCTACGAACTGGGACTCAATAGAAACCAACACAACCATACAGACAACAAAGGTAATCGCAATGGCAATATACCTAAACACCATCTTAGCAACCTTCTTGCTATCATCCTTAACACTTGAAGATTCACCTTCTTTTCGGTTAACCCTCAATGAGCAATACATAAAATAAATTGCAGCTATCGCTATGAATGCCACAAACACGTAAATAATTTCTTTTGGCATAATTTTATTTTTCTAGTTGGGAAATTATTTTTCTCCCTTGTAATTCTTTAATATTTCGTCAGCTTCATACTCGGACTTTGGCAAAGGAGCCTTTGCGCATCTACCCAAGATACTCTGTTTCTTTCGTGCCAACTCCTCATCATAGTGTCTTTTCTGCTCAGCCTTCATTTTGCGATATTCGTCAACACGTTTCAGGAAATGTACTGCTGGTTCATATTGACCTCGGATAGGTATTCCACCTTCTTTGGTCTTGTTCCACTCTCGCTTTATGAAATCCTCTTTCAGCATTATCTTGCACCCATCTACATCAATACAGATAGAAGGCTTGCGTTCAAGAGCACTCTTTCTTATCCTATCAATAAATTCCTTGTCACGCTTTGCGCTTTCCTCCTTAGAACTATGAAGGATAGACCATATTATAATAGCCGACAAAGACAGAAACACAATGATACCTAATATATATTCCATTATCCAAAGTTCTTTAAATCTATAGGGCTGCAACCGCATAGCCCAAAGATGTAGTTAACCATATCTTGAATATCGAATAAAACGACATACCAAACTCTAACGATGAAAATCAGCAACAATACCCCAATAGGAGCAATCATCCACTTCTTTTCACATAGCCAGTTAAAGAGCCTCCCCTTAAAGAGAGCATCACAAACCCCTATCATCCATCCAGTAACCAGCAAGACGGACACAAACATAACTATTATATGAAGAAACTCCATACCTACCACATTTTAATTATCCTACATTTGCCTGTCTCATTCCACCGCCTAAGATAGATAGAAGCTGGTCGTAGCGTTTCTCCAGTTCCTCGTACTTTGCCTTCCAGACAGAATCATCAGAATCTGATTCTTTAGAATGAATAGCATCAGCAGCATAATCTACACTAGTCTTTTCTGCAACATATTCGGCAGTTTCGCCTACTTCTATTGGCTCAACACCACGCATCAACCATTCAGCAGACACATCTGGATAGGCTTTTAGGAAGTTCTCTACCAACGTAGAAGACAACGTCTGCTCACCTTTAACTTGTCTAAGAACCGTAGATTGATTCATATTAAGCGTTTTTGCCAAAGCATTCAATGATATACGATTACCATCAATATACGCTTTAATTCTTTGATACACAGTTATTTCCATACATTTTACATATTTAAACCATACTTAAACTATGCAAATCAGGATAACTTTTTCCCAAAAATATTTGGCTAGTTAGGCGGATTTGCTTATCTTTGCACTCGTAAACAACAAGTTGCTTAATTATTAGAAGCAAAAGTACAATAAAAAATTAAGATATGCAAGCAAAAAAGATAAAAATTATCAAAGTTTCGCCCGAAGGACGTAAAAAACTTGCTGAGCGATATGGATGCCGAAGGGAAACCATCTACAACGCTCTAGGTTTTAGAAGTCAGAGCAAGCAAGCCGAAAGCATCAGGCATGATGCCTTGAATGAGTTCGGAGGAGTTAAGACCGATAAGGTCATGTTCTACTAATAATAAAGAAGGAGGAATCCTATGAATGAAATTTCAACTATTGTAGATGGTGACAGAATGACATCACTACAGATTGCAGAGATTACTGGCAAACCTCACAATGATGTGATGAAAGCCATCCGAAAGATGGAGCCAGCATGGCAAAAAGTGCAAGGGGGAAATTTTTCCCTGATGCAAGAAGAGGTTGAGATAAACAATGGTGGTCACAAGATGAGACCTTACTTCTCTCTCAATAAAGAAGAGTGTCTCTACATCGCCACCAAGTTCAACGATGAAGCGAGAGCCAAGTTGATAAAACGATGGAAGGAACTGGAAGAGCAACATCAAAAGCCATCCGTTCCTCAGAACTATCTCGAAGCTCTCAAATCTCTGGTCAAGGCTGAGGAGGAGAAACAGCAGTTAGCTTTGGAAAATAAGAAGCAGCAGGAACAAATCCTCACTATCAGCAAGACGAACATGGAACTCGGCAACAAGATTACCGAAATGCTGCCTAAGGTCAGCTACTACGACAAAATCTTGCAGAGTAATGCCACTATGACCGTTACTCAGATTGCTCAGGACTACGGAATGAGTGCCATGAGGTTAAACAAGGAGTTGGAATCTATGAGAATCCAACACAAGGTAAGAGGTCAATGGATATTGTTTGCCCAGTTCTTAGAAGGTGGATATGTTCACAGCAGAGCAGTAGACATCGTAAGGAGTGATGGTCGGCATGATGTGAAGTACAACACCGAGTGGACAACGAAAGGAAGAATCTTCCTATATGAATCACTCAAAGCGAAGGGCATTCTCCCCTTGATAGAGCAGGAGAACACTCCCAGCAATAAGGGCACTGGTAGAACAGAGCCAGCCAAGGCAGCTAGTGCCAGTCAACAAACCCTCAAATTCAACTGATATGATAGACCCAGAGATTAAAGAGCAGCTAGACCGCATAGAGCAGTATTCGCTCATAGCTGCAAAGAATGTGCTCAACATTAATGAAGCAGCAATCATTCTTGGTATGACGGTTAGAGGAGTGAGAGAGAACGTCAGGAACCGCATCATTCCTTGCTATAAACCAAACGTCAACCGCCTCTACTTTAAAAAGAGCGAGTTGGAAGAGTGGATGACTCAGAACCGCAGAAAGAGCATGGCAGAGTTGAAATCAGAGGCAGCAGCCTATTGTTTTACCCATTAAACAGATAAACTTATGATAGCAGATGTAATGTTGGTAGCTAGCGTAATCGCTTTCGCTGTTGCCGTTAAGGAAATCCACTCCTACTTCAAGGAGGTAGGCAAGTAAGAAATATGGAGATTGAACCTCACAAGAATAGTTAAGTATTAAGTTATTAGTGTGTTAAGTCTTATAATATTTCAGTCATTGAAAACAGCAGAGGTTTTTTGGAGTTTGCTACTCCCAGTCTCCACTATAACTTTGTCGTTATAATTTTACATGTTTTAAGTTTTTACCCAGCGCAAGTAACTCAGTTGGTAGAGTATGAAGGTTTATGAGCCTTCGAGGTCGTGGGTTCGAGTCCCACCTTGCGCCCCATATAGCCCGATTCCAAGGCTTAGTATCGGATAGGATAAACCTTCCTAGAGAGGTACACGTACCCAAAAGGAGCATCATTAACCACAGATGGTGCTTAGACGTGGAAGTGGCAAGCGAGTACATACACCTGATAGGTGGAATTTGGAAAAACTTGGAGTTCACTTGTGAAGAAGCAGACCTGATGCCGTGACCCTTATATAATAAGGTAGCATCTAAAGGTAGGAGCGCACAACTACAAATCGATTCTAATGCAGCCAGCACGCTTTCTTTCTATTCGGTTCAATAGTTATAATTGGTTATTTTATAGAAATCAGATATATCACAATATGTGCGATTACTAGTGCTGGGAGTCCTAAGCCTCCATGAATGCAGAAGGGAACCAAGGAGCGATTCAGCATCCGGCAAGATTGTATAGATGTCGCTCCACGGAGGTGGCTGTTTTATCATTACATTTAGCAGCCCCTCCTTTTCTAAAGGAAATTGCAAATATTGACATATTAGTAAATTTCATACAGATTACATTCGCGATGCGGTAGCGACCGCTCAGGTTAAACTAAAATAAAAAACTCGCCCCACCATTCGTGAGAATCGTGGGGTTTTTAATTTGAACATTTAAACCATACAATATGAGATATAAAGCAAATAGTTGTCACGATTGTATCTTCTCGACCATGTGTGACAACCCGAATAAGAACCCAGATGGTGGCTACAAATGCAGCCGCTATGAATGGAAATATCAATAACAACTTAATACATATAAGATATGGGTAATTTAGATTATTACAATAAACTCAAAGTCGTTCCTCAAGAGGCACTCAGACAAATTCAGTCAGGAAGACTTAGAGGAAAACACGACATCAACCCAATGTGGCGCATCAAGGCAATGACAGAGCAGTTTGGTGTGTGCGGAATCGGTTGGAAGTACGTAATCACCAAGCAGTGGACAGAGACTTTCGGAAGCGAGGTTAAAGCCTATTGCAACATCGACCTCTTTATCAAGGTGAACGGAGAATGGTCAGATGCCATCCAAGGAACAGGAGGTTCGTCAGAAGTATCAATGGAAAGCAAGGGAGCATACGTATCTGATGAATGCTACAAGATGGCACTCACAGATGCCTTGTCGGTTGCTATGAAGGCACTGGGTGTAGCAGCAGACGTTTATTTCGAGGCAGGAAAAGGCATCATAGATATTGATAGCAAGTATGGTGCTCAGGATAGTAGAGCAGCGCAGCAGCAAGCCCAGACTCAGCAGACAGCCGCCCAGCCTTCACAAGCCGCCCAGCAGACATCATTCCCTCAGTACCACCCGAGCGACCTGAACGAAGGATTGGGTTACCTGAGCAGATGTGTTAGTAAGGACAATCTGTTGTGGGTAATTCAGCATTACCAGCCGCTCTGCTCTAACGCTCAGTTCATGCAAGCAGTATCAGCCAAGAAGAAACAATTAGGTATACAATAATATGACAGCAGAAACAAAGAAAATCAGCCTGAATGTTCCAAGAGTAACATTCATTGAGGAGTCTCATCAGTACTTCATTGGCAAGAAGGAACTTAAAGGAGTCACGGGAACGCTCATCAAGAAAGCCTTCCCCGACACCTACAAGAATATTCCCGAGTCTGTATTGAAGAAGGCAGCAGAGCGAGGAGGTCTTATCCACAATACGTTTGAAACCTTCTGCTCCATCTTCGATGCAGACATCAAGAAGTACCCGAACCCTACGGAAGAGCTTCAAGCCTTCCACAGCATGTTAGTCGCATACGATTTACACTATGTAGCGTCCGAGTATCTCGTTACAGATGGTGAGAACTTCGCATCTGCCATTGATGGAATCTTTGCCGACAGCGAAGGCAACATCTATCTGGTAGACTACAAGACCACCGCCACCCTTCACTACGACAATGTGTCTCTCCAGTTATCCATCTACGCAAAATGGTTCGAGGAGCAGAATCCCGACCTAAAGGTGAAGGAGATAGTCTGCATGTGGTTCAAAAACGGACAGAGCAAGTTCCAGCCACTCCCTAGGGTATCAGATGAGCAGATTGACGATTTAATCAACGCTTATCTAGCTGATGATACAGAGTACCAATATAAGGTGGAAGTTCCTGAGCAGTTTTCAGCACTAGAGCAGGAGTACAGATTGATAACCGCTCGTATGGATGCCCTGAAGATTAAGCAGGATGATTTGAAGGAGCAGATAATGAAGATGATGGAAGCCAACAAGCAGAAATCCATCAAGACCAACATCGGTTCCTACTCTTATGTGGCAGCAACCACCAAGAAGACCTTCGACACGAAGCTGTTCAAGGACACGGAGCCTGACCACTACGAGCACTATCTAAAGGAAACGACCACCAAGCCATCAATAAGAATCAAACTTAATTAAGTATAGATATGAACGTTAAATTTACTGGTAAAATTATTGCAGCAGGGCAAGTTCAAATGGGAACTTCCCAAAACGGAACTCAATGGAGTTCTTGTGAGTACACTATCGAAGAGTTGAACGAGCAGTACCCTTCAAGAGCCGTTATCTCGGTATATGGCTCAGACAAGTTGCAGCAGTTCAACATTCAGTTAGGAGAAATCATCACCGCCCACATCGGATTGAAGGCACGCCAGTCTAAGGAAGGACGTTGGTTCAATCAGTTGGACTGCTGGAAGGTGGAACGACCAAATGGTCAGCAACAAGGTCAGGTTGTCCAGAGTCAGGTTGGCGCAGCACCTCAGCCAGTTGGTGGATATTACCAACCACAGCAGTTTCCCCCTCAGGTTAACGCAAGCGGTCAACCTATTCAGCAGAACACTCAATATGCAAGTGGTCAGCAGCAAGGTCTCCCCTTCCCTGCCCCAAATCAATAATATATTAAGGTATGGAAATCCATCTAGTAAGAACCTCCACTGGTCTTCGCCCTTACACGGATGATGATTACGAGAAAATGAAAAAGATAAAGGTTGGTTCCATCGTCAAGGCAAACATAGTTCGACCAAGGAACATCAAGCTTCATCGCAAGTTCTTCTCCCTTATCAGAGCAGCATGGGATTGTCTCACAGAGCTGCAGCGCACAAACCTACGTTCTATAGACACATTCCGTGAGCAGCTTCTGATAACATCAGGATTCAGCGAACCGCTTTACGACCTCAACGGACAGAAGTTCTTGGAGCGAGCCAAGTCTATCTCCTTCGCCAAGATGGATGAGCCAGCCTTCAATGAAGTATATAGTAGAGTCTTAGACACCATCCTCACGATACTCTATTCAGATGGTGTTACAGAAGACGAGTTTAATAACATTTTACAAAATTATAGTTGATATGACACGTAGAAACGACAAGCGCAACAACAGACGCAATAGCCGTCAGCGCAACAACACCCCAGAGTTACCACCATTTGCACAGATGCTTTTCGGAGCAATCCTTGGCAAAGGAGTAGATATGATTGCCAAGAAGATGGCAGAGAATAACGAGCAAGAGACTCCTGATATTCATGCAGAAGGCATCAGTAATCAGGACGTTACCAATATCAATAACGGAAAGGCAACCTTATCTAAGTTGCGCATTCCTGCTGATGGTTCGGCAGTAGAGTACCCTATCCCTGATAACCTCCAGTTCTTCTTCGATGAGGAAGGTAAGTTGATGGTTCGTCAGAAGACGGGACATGAGACTGCTCCTGATGATAAGGAAGGCAATCCTATCACTTATGATGATATTTGTAAAGCACTCTTCTTTAAGAATAAGATATACTGGGCTTACAAAGATGGTATAGACTCAGACATGGCATCACCATCAAATTACAAAGATGTTGACAACTGCACCAGCGAGGCTCAGGTAAAACGTTTGATTGCTTTCAACAAGTTGCAGAACATCGCCAAATATCTTAATAAGGGATGGAAGCCTAAGTTCGGTTGCAATGAAGAAAACTGGGCTATCGTTAAGGACGAAGAATGTTTTGTTACAAGATATAATACGATGACAAACGATGGAAGCTCTTACTTTAAGAGTCAATACCTTGCCAATGAAGCCATCCGTCTGATGGGTGAAGATTCTCTCAACGACCTTTTCTCAACCGACTGGTAATGGCAAGCTACGCTGAAATCAAAGCAAAGCTACAGCAGGAAGGCAAGAAGATACGCAAGCGTTCATCCTACGATGAGCACAACTTGCAAGCCGCAGAGGTCAGGTATATCCGTGGGGTATATCCTGACCTTGAAGGTGTCTTCTTTGCCGTTCCTAATGGTGGCAAGCGAACTTCCAGACAAGCCGCATGGCTCAAAGAAGAAGGTATGAAGGCAGGAGTATCTGATATGCTGCTCCTGAAGCGCACATCCCAGTACGGTTTCCTCTGCATTGAAAATAAGACTCCCAAAGGTAGGCAGGAACCCGAACAGAAGGTATTCCAGTATGAAGTAGAACGACATGGTGGAAAGTACATCATTGTCCGCTCTATAGATGAATTTATCCAAGCAATCGACAATTATTTAAATGGTGAACTATGAATGATGAAATTTGGAAACCCATTAAGGATTTTGAAGATTCATACGAAGTTTCTTCAAAAGGAAGAGTTCGGTCATTAGACAAGATAGTTGTAGATAACTTAAAAGGTACAGAACGTAGAAGGTTGATTAAAGGAAAGATACTAAAACCTTATTTATGTAAAGGGAATGGCTATCTTTTAGTAACTTTAAGCAAAAACTCTAAATTGAAATACAAAACAATTCACAGATTAGTTGCAGAAAGTTTTATTCCAAACCCAAATAGTTATCCTTCTATAAATCATAAGGACGAAGACAAACAAAACAACAATTTAGAAAATCTAGAATGGTGTACGGTTAGTTACAATACTACCTACGGAACAGCACAAGAAAGGCATTCTAAAAATTCCATTAATAAAGGTCGTTCTAGGTCTGTAGTTCAGTTATCTTTGAATGATGAATTAATTTCCATATATCCATCATTTGCAGAAGTAAAAAGAAAGTTAGGATATGATGCTTCATACATCAGAAGAAAATGCTATTTTAAGTACGGAAACAATATTGCATTTGGTTTTAAATGGTTAACTTATGAAGAATATAAAAGAAGAAATACAGAAAGCCATTAACCTTTTAAAGGAAAATGGATATGAGGTAAAGAAGATTATCCTTGACAAGGATGATGAATATACTTTCGATAATATTTGGAATTTATACGATAAGAAAGTTGGCTGCAAAGATAAGCTAAGAAAGAAATGGAATAGTATGAGTAAGGCTGACAGAAAAGCAGCTACAGAATATGTTCCATTATATGTGATTGCAACCGAGGATAAAAAATATCGCAAGAACTTCCAAACCTTCCTTAACCAGCGAGGATGGGAAGACGAACTCATCGGAGCAACACCACCTCCAGCATCCGTTAACGAGAATCCTTCCGAAATCAGCCAACTTATCGCAAAGACGAGGGCTGAACAGAACGTGACAAATGCGGATAAGGACAACGTTTTCAAAACACGCATCATAGGTATGATAGAGCTTCTGCAAAAGAATCCTCATAGCCTATGCCGAAAGCAGTTGGAGATATATCGTGATAACGGAACCTTGGAACGCTTGGGCATCCAATGGAATCCATAAACCACAAATCTGTTTACCAAAATGATAGCAATCAGTAAGTACAACAAGCAGCATCCTCTCAGAGTCTTTGAGGCATTCGCAGGATATGGGAGTCAGAGCCTAGCCTTCAAGTACCTCAAAGATAAGCATCCTGAGTTCGACTTCAAGGTAGTGGGCTACTCAGAGATAGAACCATCAGCCATCCAAGCCTACGGACTCCTGCACGGAAGAGATATTCCGAACTTCGGAGACGTGACAAGGATAGACTGGAATGAGGTTCCCGACTTCGACTTCATATCATGGTCTTCACCATGCCAAGATTTCTCCAATGCAGGACTTCGCCAAGGAGCAGAGGAAGGCAGCGGCACACGCTCATCCCTTATCTTTCAGGAGAAGAGAATGCTGGCAGTCAAGAAACCAAAGTATGTGATGCTAGAGAACGTAAAAGGTCTTCTCTCAAAGTCAATGAGGAAGTACTTCTTCCAGTACGTCAAAGACCTTGATTCCTTCGGTTACACCTCCTTCTACAAGGTGCTCAATGCCAAAGATTATGGAATCCCACAGAATCGTGAACGTATCTTCGTTATCTCCATCCTACGCACAGAAGACGAGCCGAACCCAGAGTATCACTTCCCTTCTCCTATCAAGTTAGATACTACGGTTGAGGACATATTGGAAGATGGTGTATCTCCCGAATATTTCCTATCCCAGCCCCTTCTCGAAAAGTATCTCTGTAAAGCAGACATCAATGAATCAATCGAAAAACTCTACCCCGAAGATTTCAATACCGAAAACTGCTGATGGCTGCTCTGTTGCTGTCACCTCTAGTTTTTCTATGACCAGCGTAATGAATATGCTAGATACTGGTCATTATCCGAAAGGTGGAGTTTTAATCATCAAGAAATTATAATGTGCGACAAAATTATAAAGCTAGCAAACCTCCAAATCAAAGGCAGAATAGAGCAGCAGACCAGAGTCTACTCCACCAAGGGAATCTCTCCTACTCTCAATTCAGCTATGGGTCACGGAGGTAACTGCATTCCACTATTCTTAATCGTCAAAGAGATATGATAACAGGAGGAAAGAGAATGAAATCCCTGCTCCTATCAGGGAAGGTGAAGCCTGATTTAGGCGGTCAAGTTCTCGACATCTACAACCAAGCTGTAATGCAAGGTATCTCCCCTACCATCAAGACAACCATAGATACAGCAAACATGACATTCGTAACAATCATGAACAAAGAAATCATTCACACCGCTCCTAACGGAAAGCGATACTCTATCCAAATCAGAAAGTACACTCCAAGAGATTGTTTCCGACTGATGGGAGTTCACGAAGCTGATATAGACAAACTCCTGAGCAAGGAGAAGTCTGGTCAACTTATTATCAGCAAGAGCAAACTATATGCCCTCGCAGGAAATTCAATAGTAACCAACTGCCTGACCGCCATGTTCGAGGAACTGATTTTCCCCTCAGGAAATCACTACCACGACAAGACTGGTCAGCTATCACTCTTCTAGTATGAACATATTCGGATATATCAAGGTAGGCAAGCGAGTAAGCAAAGACCACCGCCTTCTCTTTGAAGGCAAGACCCTTATCATGTGGTACAAAGACAAGCCTATCATCGGAACCATGATAGATGGAAAATGGTACTGCATGGACATAAACGGAAATAAGGAAATGCTTATGTATCAGTCTTTAGTCACCCAAGTTTCATTTTTACCTTCACCTCATGAAGACAGAGAAAGAAAAAATCCTAGCCATCATCGCTGAGATTCAGGCAGAACGTGAAGCTGCCCACATCGTGCCGCCCCACGTCCTCACGTCTGAAATCATTAATCGAGGATGCAATCAGCCATATCAAACCCTCAACGAGTTATGTGAAGAAGGCAAGATAAAATGGTGCCGCACCCTCAACGATATGGCATTCACTATCAGAAAATAAATCAAAACAATATGAAAATTATAACGCAGAAAGAACTGGCATCCTTAGCAGAAGATGCTTTTAAGAATGCCGACAAGCATGGTTTCTATACTGAGAGCACAGAAATAGAAACCGAATTGATGCTCATCATCACAGAAATGGCAGAAGCTGTTCAGGCAGACCGCCACAATCGCCACGGAAGTATTGAAGACTACGAGAGCGAGATTCAGATGGGCAGAGATATTCCTACCGCCTACAAGAACTCTCTTGAAGGAACGGTTGAATCCGAGTTCGCTGATATTGCCATCCGTATCTTATCTCTCTTGGGATGGATGAACAGCAAGACACCGATTAAACTGAAAAGAGATTCTAGTCTTGCTGACAAATATGAAGTTGCCAAAATTCAATATAAGGTTCAAAACACAATCAATAAAAGCAATATCGCAAAAGATTTGTACCGACTCAACGGACACTTTAGTAGGTTTGTTGATAATGAGTCTTGCAGTTGGTTTGTATCAGATACCCTTCAGGATATACTCATGAGGGTATTCGCAATCGCTCACAATAACAATATCGACCTGATGGAGCACATCAAGTTAAAAATGAAGTATAACGAATCACGTCCGTACCTTCACGGATGCAAATATTAGGAGGACAAAATTATGTTTGGAATAGAACAGATTTCAAGAAGGTGCTTAATGACTTTGAGTGATGGTAGCAAAATCCAAGCTACCATCTACATTCCAAAGCCCACCAAACCCATCTTCCCTGAGCAGATGGAACGCAATATCATCGAGAATTTTAATAAATCGCAACCTCTTGCAGTAAACAAGGTTGTTAAGTGTCACATCATGAGAAATTAGTTATGGAAGATTTACCTATTGGGTCAGAAATCATCTTAAAGGTGGTTGAGACAGAGAAAGAAGAATGCAATGGTTGTTTCTTCAATGAGATATGTAGCGACATTTATGAAATGGTTTGCCAAAATTTCAAGTGTTACGCAGGCGAAAGAAAAGACGGAAAGAATGTTCAATTTATAAGAGTAAAATAATATGGAGACAAAGATAAACTTAATAGAAATTCTAAAGGATAAGCCTTTAAATTTTAAATTGTATGATGCTGTTAGAAACATAGATGTTTTTCTTGACGAAGTTCTTGAAAATATCAACGAAATACGTTGCAAGTTAGACGAAGATGGACGTCAGATGATTTATTACTCCCATAAAGGTACTCTTGTTGATTTCGAAGATGGTATCGTTGCTTTAGTTCCTTCCAAAGGAATGCGTGATTGGAGAAAATTCCTTTGGAAAAAGGGCGATGTGCTTGTAAGCAACGATGGCAAGACTGAGATTATATTTGATAAATTTGACGATGATTCCTACATTATGTTCTCAGGCAAGCATGGCTTAGATTGCTCAAACGGAACAAGGGATGATTGTGGTGTGAACGATTGGTTGCCTACAGATTATTTCAAAAAAGAATCAGAGGATGCCGCCAAAACCTACATCAGCATCATCGAGAGAAGGTTGGGTGGCAAGTTGAACATGGAGACCTTGGAAATTGAGAAGACTCAGCCTGAGTTCAAGCCATTAGATTATGTCCTCTGCAAAAGCACAGCTTGCTACGACATGAAAGCGTATAATCTCTTCCAGTATGCCTATAAGAATAAAGAAGGTGCTCATATAATGGTTGGCGGAGCAGCCTTCATGGAGTGCATTCCTTACATAGGCAATGAAGAACTTTTAGGCAAAGAATAAAGATATGGAGGACTAGGTATGAACGATATAGAGCAGATATGTCAAGAGATTCAATGCCCACACTTCATAATATGGAGTGTGGGATATGGTGATTGTATATCTTGTAAGTTGCAAGGTCAAACCTACAATATAGAATCTGTAGCCGATGATTGCCCTTACAAGGATAAGTTCAATAAACTTAAAAAGTAAAGCGTATGGAATTAAAGATAAAAACGCATCATGCATTACCTTGCCGTACAGAGGTATTCACTATCAATGGAAAAAGTGCTGAACAAAATGATTTTGGTGATACATATGACCATCATTATGAAGACGCAGAGCCTTATGCTTGTGCCGATATGCACTTTGACCCAAAGCCTCCAACAGAGGAAGTACTAAACCGCTATAATATAACGGAAGAAGAATATTATAACATCTGCAACGAATTGGAATGCAAACTATGCGTAGGTAGTTGCGGATGGTGTGTTTAACGCCTTCGGGCATAATTTTAAAGATATGACAAAAGAAGAATTAGAAGCAAAGGTGTCAATACAGAAAGACATCATTCGTAATGCCAATTATCAGATTTATTCTGATGTGAATAAATATATAAAAAGTCTTCCTTTCAAGGTTAACGACAAGGTAAGATGCTCAAAATTTGATATTTGTTGGATTGTCAGTTTAGTTCCATGTAATAGCAATGGTAATTATAATGGAAAGATTCAGGTTAGAGTTAATATTCCCAAGAAAGATGGCTCTCGTTCTAACCGAGAGCACTTAATTTATAGTTGGGAAGTCGATAGTATAAAGAAGATTGATTAACCATCCCTTACGGGATATAAATATAAGTAATATGCCAACAAGATTTACAGCACCAATATATGATGGTGAAGATATAACATTTGAGCAATTTGCAAATAGTTGCTTGCGTAACTTCGGTATCTACCTAAGTTTTGAAGGAAAATATCCTAACCTTGGTAGATACGAAATTCCAGACAAGATATATCCTAGTGATTACTATAAAAAGAAATACGAAGAGGCAAAAGCAGAGTACGAGAAACATCTTGCAGCCCCTAAGACAAAGGAAGAACTTGAAGCAGAGTATCTTTCTTATGTTAATGATGTTATCAAGGGAAATGAGGATAGATTGAAAAAGAATGAAGCTCTCAAAAACAGATACAATGCAATGCTATCAAAAGTTAGAAGATGGACTCCACCATCCAAAGACTACGAGGGTGTTAAGAACTTTATGGAAAGCCAATTAATTGATAGTTTAGATTTTGATTGCCGCAATGTTTATGTAAAGAATATCATCCCTAAAGATGAGTGGATTCAAAAACAATCTAATCGCACTGATTTAATAGAGTCTATGAAGTATAATTTGGAGCAACACAATAAAGCTGTAGTTGCTGCCGAAAAGGATACTCAGTGGCTCAAAACATTTTCAGAAAGCATAAAGAAAGTAACAGAGTAACTAACCACCCTCTCCTGCAATAGGGAGAGGGTAAAAAGAAAGAAGAATATGATTACAGAAAAGTTAATAAAAAAGGTGCTACGTAAGTGGTTAAAGAAGAAATTGTATATCAATGCTCCTATTAGCACAAACATAGCACGATTTGAATGGGTCTATAACTCACACCTTAAAGAGTGGAGAGATAGAATGTGGGTAATTAAAAACTGCCCAGAAAATAGAGACAAGTGCCTTAATGAGTATCTTTACTCATAGCTTTTGTTAATCAATTCCACAAGGTCATAGAACTGCATATTGGTGGTGAAAGTCTCACCATTAGATAACTTGATACAGCTATCACCATCCACCTCAAAGAAAGAGACAATGTGGTCTGGGTTAATTGCACGGGTGTATGAATTATCATACGACTTCAAAGTAATTAAATTTTTCATATAAATGTAATTTTTAAAATTAAGCGGTACAAAGATAGTAATAATATTCGAGAAGCAAGCAATTCTTTAGGTAATTTTAAAATTAAGCACTTTATTTTATCTGTGCTTGCTTCTCACTTTAAATACAAGTAATATGAGTAACAATGATAATGATTCAGAAATATTATACCATTTCGCTCATTCAATGCTGAAAGGCATGAAGAGTTTAGAATCAAACATATCTCAATTAGTGGATGAGCACTTTTGGGATTTAGTATAGAACTTTTTAAAGAAGAAATTATGAAGATAGAGAATTACAAAAGAGCAGAACAAATTCTTTCTACCATCAGTAAACTTGATGATTTGAAAGATTGTATCGATAAGTTTGACGATGTAGATTGGAGCTTCAATTATAAGACAGTTTTTAATAACAATTTTTCAGAGATTGCAACCGACAAGGAATTTGTCTCTAGATTCAAAGATTTTATTGAGAAAGAGAAACAGATTTTAAATGAAGAGTTTGAAAATTTATAAGCTATCTGAAAAATATTCTACGAAGAAAGGAATTATAGTTATGAACAAAACAGATTTACATTCATCATTACTCTTCCTGATGATAAAACTGGAAGAAGCAAAGAGCAACCCGATGTCTGACAAGAACTTTGTTGCTGCATTGACGGAAGTGCTCAGATATTTCCGTGATAACGGAGAGTTGAAGAAAGCCTATGAAAGCCAAAAGGATTCATTGGCAGATATGGCAAATAGTTCTTGGGTAAAAGCACTAAAGGAATATGTTGCCTCCAAAAATCAAGAAGACGGAGTTGATACAAAGTTACCTGATATAGATGAACTTATTAAGGAACTAGCATCTGATGAGTTCATCGAAAAGAAAATCAAGGATTTGTTAGGAAAGTAAAATTTAATAAAAATAGCAATGAAAAGTAATATTTTAGACCGTAGCGAAAGTTATCTCAGAATTTTTACTGAGAATTTTCTGATTGACAGAAATCTCCCTAAGTGGAGCAAAATCACAGAAGACAACAAGGATTCTCTTTCTAAAAAAGCAAGTGGTAGTTCCTTAGGCGAGGCTTTAGAACCAACAGCCAACGACAACCGCCAGCAAATATCAATTCTAGATTTCATCAATCTAGATAAGAAAGACTTCAATATCTATATTGGTAAGTCTCTTGCCTACAGAGTCTATAACGATTCCGATAAATTCAAAAATATGATTCTCCCTATAGATGGCGACGTTTCATCAAGAGAAAGTGAGAAAAAGAAACCTGACATCATCAAGAAGCTCATCAGAGTCTTCACCAACGAGAATCAGGAGAAGAAAGAAGAGACTGTTTATGAACTAGATATTATCAAGTTTTTCGAGCAGGTAAAGCTAACCTCTAAGGAGAGTGCTAAGAACTACGTAGAGCGTATTAAACCATACATGATAGCCCTTAAAAGAGCCAACGATATGGGACAGACCGCCCTTGCCGACCAACTCTCTGCCCAAATCTTCAACAACAAGTATGAGAGCATACTTCAGGCAGAGGGGTTTTATTACAAGATTTCCGAGGAACAGCTTGTATCTTTCGTCAAGAAGACAGAAAAGGGAGTGAGACTTGATTACATCAAGAACTTTACACATAACATTCCAGATGAAGTCTATGAGAAAAAAACAAAGGCAGACTCTGTTCTTGTATTCGACAACTATTGTGTCCTATACTACGACCCAGACTTGAAATCATACAAGTTGACCAAGGAGGAAGAGGAGAGAATCAGACGCAAGAAGTCAGACCCAATTCTTTTTGGTATGATTAATGGTTCACACAACCTATATTATATAGCCGACTGGATAGACGAATATTGCGACCTCACCTTGGAGGAGTTTATTAAGGTTTCTGGCTTAGACAAGAAAGAAATCTCTATCAATGAGAAAATCAAGTTATAATAAATGAAATAACAAACATAAAATAACCACTTTTGGGATTTATTGTAGAACCTAAATAAGAGTGATATGAAAATAGAAATTACAAGAGTAACGGACTGGCAGCGTGTTGTGGATGCTGCTCGGTTCACACAAGGTAAGGAACCGCTAGGGCATGAGCCTAGCGATGAGTTCAAGAAACAGATGATTCTCAGCGAGCATTCACCGCTCAGAGAATTGGAGTTCGATATTAAGATGTATGGCATACCATATTGGGTGAGCAACCACTTTGTTCGCCATGTTCATGCTCAGCCATTCGTTTCTACATCACGACCAGATATTACTGGCTCCAAGGTATCTCGCCACGATATGCGTCAGGATGATTTGGTCAACTTGCAACTATCCCTCAACGCTCAGGAGATTATCAATATCTCCAAACTGAGACTCTGCAACAAGGCATCAAATGAGACAAGAGAGGTGTGGTATAAGGTACTTGATAAGTTGGCTTGTATAGAACCATTGGTTGCTTCTGCTTGTGTTCCTCAATGCGTATACAGAGGATTCTGCCCTGAACAAAAGTCATGTGGCAGAGACAAGAAAAAAATATTTTCTGTTATAAGAAAATACTACAAAAATCTAGAATTATACACAGCGTACTAACAGACTATGAAATATCCAAAATATAACGTCAACGAGTTTGTCGGTGGGCACTTCGAGTACATCACTCCCTGCCCATTCGGCATTCAAGGCAAGTACACACACGAAATACTATATGTTGGCAGTCTTGCTTGCCAGCGATGCGAACACTTCCGAGGTATTAACAAAGAAGATGGTATCGTATCTTGTGGAATCGAATAGTTTTAAGAGTGCAGCCTATCTGCATTCTTCTTAATAATTAATCAAATTTTATATATCAATACTCTGTTAATTCTTATGTAATCGATTGAAAATGAGAGAGTTAATTAA
>ERZ791760.430-NODE-430-length-18318-cov-9.065652_pt1 | contig 18318 bp, 10 predicted proteins | sample MGYA00509950_ERZ791760 | MGnify/ENA primary metagenome ERZ791760 (study PRJEB30046, sample SAMN00792002) | human gut metagenome | study: EMG produced TPA metagenomics assembly of the A metagenome-wide association study of gut microbiota in type 2... | reverse complement strand
TCCACCACGCTTTTTATTAGTTGAGAGTTAATATAGCAGCATGAGTCCTGCGAACGCAGCCCAGCTTATCATCTTCATCGGGTTTATCTTCACGAACTTCGTGCCTACGAATGTTGCCACGAAGATGGCGATGCTCACCCAGAAGTTCCACGGGTTGATAGCTGGCGACGAGAAGTTCTCGGGGGTCATAAGCAGTAGGGCAGCAGCTGCGATGAGTCCTACCACGGCAGGGCGCAGACCCGACATGATGTTCTGCACCGTCGGCGTGTTCATGTACTTCATAAATACACGGCAGATGAGAATCATCAGTATGAACGACGGCAGCACGAGGGCGCACGTTGCTGTTGCGCTACCCAAGATGGATGCCCATTCGCCCATGCCGGCTTTGTGTATGGCGGTGTATCCGCAGTATGTTGCTGCGTTGATACTTATCGGACCTGGTGTCATCTGGCTTATAGCCACGATGTTCGTGAACTCAGGTGCTGTGAGCCACGCATGGTTGTACACCGTCTGGTTCTGTATGAGCGACAACATGCCGTAGCCGCCACCGAATCCGAAGAGTCCGATTTGGAAGAACGTAAGAAATAGCTGGAGGTATATCATAGTTGAGTTTTGAATTTTGAATTTTGAGTTTTGAATTCACCATTGAATAACTCAATATTTACTATTCTGTTGGTTTGATTAGGATGCCGTACAGGTAGCCGCATATTCCTGCCACTACGAGCACGTAGATAGGGTTTACGCCCAGGAGCCATATCAGCAGTGCGCTGCCTACGGGTATCCAGCAGTTGGTGAGTGCGATGCGTGCCGACTTTGCCAGTGTGAACACGGGGGCGGCAATCAGAGCCACCACCGCCGGGCGTATGCCGTTGAATGCCGATGCCACCACAGCGTTGTCCTGGAACTGGTGGAAGAACATTGCGATGAGCAGGATGATGAGGAACGAGGGGAGGGTGACACCGAGCGTAGCGCAGATGGCACCGGCGAGCTTGCGCATACGATAGCCGATGAACACGCTCATGTTCACTGCCAATGCGCCCGGGCACGATTGCGCCACGGCGATAAGGTCGAGAAACTCCTCGCGCGTCATCCATTTGTGCCTGTTCACCACTTCTGCCTCTATCTGTGGTATCATTGCGTAGCCACCGCCGAGCGTGAAGATGCCTATCTTGAAGAACACGCGGAACGCTGCTAAGTAAAAGTTCTGCATACTGTTTTGCTATGAAATCGCCTTTATTGTTAGTTCTGTGAAGTGTATTTCGGGCGTTATGCCCGAAGCGTGCACTTCTGTCGTCTGCAAAGGTACATTATTTAAAGCAAACTCCCACAGAATTTCGCTAATTCTGTGGGAGTTTTTTATGTTTCGCGGTTGCGAAACGTTGTTAAGTTTGAGAGTTGTCGTTACTGCTTCTCAATCCACTGGCGTGCGTTTACGAATGCCTCAATCCACGGAGTCACGTCGTCCTGACGACGGTCAGCCGGGTACCAAGCGTTCTGCCATGGGAAGATGGCACGCTCCAAGTGCGGCATCATTGCCAAGTGGCGTCCGTCAGCCGAGCAGATACCAGCCACGTTGTAGTCGGAACCGTTCGGGTTGCCCGGATACTCGGCGTAGTTGTAGCGAGCCACCACGTTGTACTTGTCCTCTGACTCTGGCAGCGAGAACTTGCCCTCGCCGTGAGCTACCCAGATACCGAGCTTGTCGCCGCTGAGTGATGAGAACATCACGCTGTTGTTCTGCGGAATTTCAACACCGAGGAAGTTGCTCTCGAACTTGTGCGAGTCGTTGTGCAGCATACGTGTGCGCTTCTCGTGGTCGGGGTTGATGAGATTCAGCTCTACCATGAGCTGGCAGCCGTTGCAGATACCGAGCGAGAGAGTGTCCTTGCGAGCGTAGAACTTGTCGAGCGCTTCCTTAGCCTTCGGGTTGTAGAGGAATGCGCCTGCCCAGCCCTTAGCCGAACCGAGAACGTCAGAGTTGGAGAAGCCACCGCAGAAGACGATCATGTTCACGTCCTCGAGTGTCTCGCGTCCGGTGATAAGGTCGGTCATCATCACGTCCTTCACGTCGAAGCCTGCGAGGTAGAGCGAGTAAGCCATCTCGCGCTCGCCGTTCGTACCCTTCTCGCGGATGATTGCAGCCTTGATGCCCGACGCTGTGCGGCGGTCAGCCGAGATGCCGTAGCTCTCGAGCGAGCCCTTGAACGACGGGTGGAACTGCATCTCAACCGGCTGCTTCTTGTAGTTGTCGCGGCGCTTTGCAGCACAACCGTTGAAGCTCTGGTCGCGGTCGAGCAGGTACGATGTCTTGTACCATGTGTCGCGCAGTGCGTCGATGTCGAATGTATGTGTGTACTCGTCCTTCTTGATGACGATGGTGCGTTCTGTCGGAGTGGGGTAACCGATCTTTGCGTAGCCGATGCCGTTCTCCTCCATGTACTCCTTGAACTCCTCCTTGTACTTGTCCGAAACCTGAACAACAACGCCCGGGTTCTCGGCAAGCAGCATCTTGATGATGTCGTTGCCGGCAAGGTTGTGGAGGTTGACGTGCATACCGCCTTCAGTGTTGGCGAAGCACATCTCGAGCAATGTGGTAATCAGACCGCCTGCAGAGATATCGTGACCTGCCATAATCCAGCCCTTCTCGATCATCTCCTGAACTGCGTTGAAGCAGTCGGCGAAGTATTCCGGGTTCTTCACGGTCGGTACGTCGTCGCCCACGAAGCCGAGGCTCTGCGCGAATGCGCTACCGCCGAGTCGCTGCTCGTCGAACGAGAAGTCGATGTGGTAGAGTGATGAGTTCTTGTCGTTCACGAGTACCGGCGAAACAACCTTGCGGATGTCCGATACTTCGCCGCCTGCGCTCACGATTACTGTGCCCGGAGCGATGATCTTCTCGCCGTTCGGGTACTGCTGGGTGAGCGACAGAGAGTCCTTGCCGGTCGGTACGTTCACCTTCAGAGCCAGGCAGAACTCGCTGAGAGCCTTCACGGCACTGTACAGACGAGCGTCCTCGCCCTTCTGCGAGCGGCACGGCCACATCCAGTTGGCAGAGAGCGAGAGGCTATTGAGTCCGTCTGCGAGCGGTGCCCAGACGATGTTGGTCAGCGCCTCTGCTACAGAGAGCACAGAACCTGCCTCGGGCGATGCCAAACCAGCTTGCGGAGCGTGTCCGAGAGCCGTAGCGATACCCTTCTTGCCGCGGTAGTCGAGTGCTACAACACCGCAGTCTGAGAGCGGCAGCTGAATCTCGCCCTGGCACTGCTGGCGTGCTATCTTACCGGTCACGGAGCGGTCCACCTTGTTTGTCAACCAGTCCTTGCAAGCCACAGCCTCAAGCTGCAGCACGCGGCTTACGTATTTGTCGAGAACGTCGTCCTTGCCGTTCTCCGATGTCTCTTCGTGTGTATATTCTGCGTCGCGGTAGTGGCGCTCTACGGTCTCGTCGCGCATGATGGTCTTCGGCGAGTGACCGAACATCTGAGCCACGTCGAGGTCGAAAGGCTTCACGCCGTCGCCCTGCTTGAATGAGAAGTGAGCGTCGCCGGTTGTCTCGCCCACTACGTACAGCGGAGCACGCTCGCGCTCTGCGATGCGACGTACGTGGTCGATGTGCTTCTCGTCGATGAGCAAGCCCATGCGTTCCTGGCTCTCGTTGGCGATGATTTCCTTTGCAGACAGTGTCTTGTCGCCGATTGGCAGCTTGCTCATATCGATCTCGCCACCGCAATCCTCTACAAGCTCCGAGAGACAGTTGAGGTGACCAGCCGAGCCGTGGTCGTGGATAGAAACCACCGGGTTCACATCCTCTTCGCACAGGGCGCGAACGAGGTTGTACGCACGCTTCTGCATCTCGGGGTTGGCACGCTGCACAGCGTTCAGCTCGATGCCGTTGCTGTAGCGACCTGTGTCAACAGAAGATACAGAGCCGCCTCCCAAGCCGATGCGATAGTTGTCGCCACCTACTACGACAACCTTGTTGCCCTTCTGCGGCTCCTTCTTCAGACAGTCGCGCTTTGTGCCGTAGCCTACGCCGCCGGCGAGCATGATTACCTTGTCGTAAGCGTACTTCTCTGCGCCTTCCTGATGCTCGAAGGTGAGCACCGAACCGGTGATGAGCGGCTGACCGAACTTGTTGCCGAAGTCTGACGCACCGTTAGAAGCTTTGATGAGAATCTGCTCCGGTGTCTGATACAGCCACTTGCGTACGGGCATGATGTCCTCCCAGTCGCGTGTGAGGTTGTCGTCGTCCTTAAGACGCGGATAGGCTGTCATGTACACGGCTGTTCCGGCGATAGGCCATGAGCCTACACCGCCACCCATACGGTCGCGAATCTCGCCACCCGTACCAGTAGCTGCACCGTTGAACGGCTCCACGGTAGTCGGGAAGTTGTGTGTCTCAGCCTTCAGCGAGATAACGCTCTCGATGTCCTTCACCTGGAAGTAGTCGGATGTCGACTGGTCGTGCGGTGCGAACTGCTCCACAACCGGACCCTGCGCGAAAGCCACATTGTCTTTATATGCAGAGAGAATCTTGTTGGGGTTCTCCTTTGTTGTCTGCTTGATCATAGCGAACAGCGACGACTCCATCTCCTTGCCGTCGATGATGAACGTACCGCCGAAGATCTTGTGGCGGCAGTGTTCTGAGTTGATCTGTGCGAAACCGAAGATTTCAGAGTCTGTCAACGGGCGGCCCAGCTCTTTCTCTATCTTGTGCAGATACTCAATCTCCTCGGCTGAGAGTGCCAGACCCTCCTGCTCGTTGTATTCTTCTATGTTCTCCACGCGCTTGATTGGTTCCGGCTCGTGGTTCACTGTGAAGATGTCTTGGTCGAGACCCTCGTACATGCGCTGCAACATAGGGTCGTGGTCGGCATCTTTCGAGCTTACGGGGAAGTACTCCTCAATACGCGAAATGCCGTGGAGGCTCATATTCTGAGTTATCTCTACGGCATTCGTACTCCATGGAGTAATCATTTCGCGGCGTGGACCCACAAAGAAGCCCTCGACAGTCTCACCCTCGATGAGAGTGGCACCGCCGTAAAGCCAACACAGTTCATTGATCTCGTCTTGTGAGAGCTTGTGATCTGCTGCTGTAGCAATCACGCTCTTGCTTGGAGTCATGAAAAATAGAATCATACTGCTTGTATATTGTTTTGGATGAAAAACATTTTGTTGTCTGCAAAGTTACGACTTTTTAGCAAAATGAGCGCATGTTTGCATGGTTATTTTGATTATTTGATAGATAGATTGTGAATATTCTCGAGTGTGTAGGTAAAGGGCAGAGCATCCGCATCGGTCGACGCGGATGTCTGCGACGGTCGATGCGGATGTCTGCAACGGTCGACGCGGATGTCTGCATCGGTCGACGCAGATGTCTGCAACGGTCGATGCGGATGGTTTAAGCTCTGAGTGTGAACTCGAATCTAAGTCCTCCCTCCTCGTTGTTGTGTGCGCTGATTGTTCCGCCGTGCAACAGTACGGCGTTCTTCACGATGGCGAGTCCGAGTCCGGTGCCGCCCATCTTGCGCGAGCGTCCTTTGTCCACGCGGTAGAAGCGTTCGAAGATGCGTGACAGATGCTCCGATGGCACGCCCACGCCGTTGTCGGAGAAGGTGAAGTGCCACTTGCGGTGGTCGTCGAACAGCTCGTCGGAACTTAGCTCTGCGTCTATGGTTATCGTTGTGCCCATACCGGCGTAGGCGATGGCGTTGTCGGTGAGGTTGCGGAACACGCTGTAGAGCAGACTCGTGCTGCCGCGCACCACGATGTTCGGCTGCAAGCGGTTGCAGAACTTCATCTCCTTCTGCTGCAGTTGCAGTGCCGTCTCCTTCTGTATGTTCGATACGATGTCCGAGATGTTCACGTTCTCTTCGCTCATCATCTCCGGTGCGTCGTCCATGCGGTTGAGCGTAGAGATGTCTTGCAGCAGCGAGGTGAGGCGTTGGCTCTGTGCGTAGCTACGCTGCAGGAACTGCTCGCGTGTGGCATCGTTGATGTTCGGGTTCTCGAGTATGGTCTCCAGATAGCCCTGTATGCTTGCCACGGGTGTCTTCAGCTCGTGCGCGATGTTCTGCGTGAGTTGTCGTTTCAGCACGTCCTGCTCGCGGCGTGTAGTCTGCAATCGCTTGTACATCTTGATGATACGCTCGGCAATCTCGCCCAGTTCGTCGTTGGGGAACACGGCGAGGTCCTCCGTTTCGAGCGACTCGTTGTGGTCGGCTCTTGAGGCGAACGTGCGCAGCGTCGTGATGTTGTCGCTCAGTCGGCTGATGAAGCGGTAGAGTATAATGGTGAGCAGCAGTATGGCTCCTATGGCAAACCAGATGTAGTGCTGGTCGGCTTGCAGCGAGCGTGCGAGGTCGCTCGTGTAGGGCAGGGCGGAGCGTATGATGAGTTGCTGCTTGGGAAAGTAGGTGGCAGAGTAGAAGAAGTCGCCGTGTACGGTCTCGCTATTGCGGTCGACGGTCGAACCGGCTCCGTGTTTCAGTGCCGATGCTATCTCAGGGCGTGTAGAGTGGTTGTTGATGTGCGAGTAGTCCTTCAGCTTGCTGTCGTAGAGCACATCACCGTTGGCGCGTATCAATGTCACGCGTATATTCTGTATGTAGTGAGTTTCTACATAGCGGTCGAGTGCCTCCTCCGAGAAGTCGGGGAAGAGGCGCAGATATTCCTCCATGCGCGAGTTGTAGTCTTGCAACTTCAGGTTGAGCGTGTCAATCTTGAACTGTTTCTCGCGCTCCTGCTGGAACACGATGAACGCCACGGCGAACACAAGGAACACCGAGAGGATGCTGAGGTATAGTTTTTTGCCGACAGATATCTTCATAATTAGTAATTTAGGAGGGTATGGCATCCTGCCATACCCACGCAGGTGGTTTGTAGTAGGTAGGAGGGTATGGCATCTTGCCATACCCACGCCAATAGTTCGTAGTAGGTAGGAGGGTATGGCATCCTGCCATACCCACGCCAATAGTTCGTAGTAGGTAGGAGGGTATGGCATCCTGCCATACCCACGCAGGTGGTTCGTAGTAGGTAGGAGGGTATGGCATCCTGCCATACCCACGCCAATGGTTCGTAGTAGGTAGGATGCCATACCCTCCTATGCGTCGAAGTAATATCCAAATCCGAGGCGCGTCACGATGCACTTCGCGAAGCGACCTATCTTCTTGCGCAGGCGTGTGATGTTCACGTCCACGGTGCGGTCGAGCACCAGCACGTCCTTCGGCCATACGCGGTCGATGAGTTCCTGACGCGAGAACACGCGTCCGCGCTCGTCGAGCAGCAGGTGGAGCAGTTCGAACTCGGTCTTCGTGAACGCTATCTCCTCGCCGTCGATGGCTACGGTCTTCTTGTCGAGGTTCATCACGATGCCTTGGTAGGTGATGAGGTGCGCCTCTTCCTCCCCGTTCTCAGTGGCTGTGCGGCGCAGCACGGCACGCACACGCACCATCACCTCGCGCAGCGAGAACGGCTTCGATATATAGTCGTCGGCACCGAGGTTAAATCCCGTCACGGTGTCGTTCTCTGTGTCGCGGGCGGTAAGGAAGATGATAGGCACGTGGGCTGTCTGTGGGTCGTCCTTCAGCAGTCGGGCGAGGGCGAACCCCGACATGCCACCCATCATCACGTCGAGCAGCAGCAGGTCGAACGATGCTATGTCGAGCGTCTGTGCTTCTTCGGCTGATGTGGCGGTCTGCACCTCGTAGCCTTCTGTTTCGAGATTGAACTTGAGGATTTCGAGCAAGTCCTGCTCGTCGTCAACAACGAGGATTTTCTGGTTTTGTTTCATAACTGCTATATCTTTGTTCTGCTTGCAAAGTTATATATAATTGTATTCACACGTACTACCAAACTGTTACAATTTCGTTACGCCAACAAAAAAGGCACACCGCTTGGTGTGCCTTTCATATCTTAAAACGCCTGCTTGTCGCCAACGATGACGTTAGCCACGGTCTTATACATTATATATATGTCGAGCCATACGCTCCAATGCTCCAAGTACCATATGTCGCCAGCCACACGTCTCTCCATCTGCGAGAGGTATTTTGTCTCGCCTCTGAAGCCGTTCACCTGGCTCCAGCCGGTGATGCCTGGCTTGATGTAGTGGCGCACCATGTAGTTGTCGATGAGCTTCGAGTAGTCGTCGGTGTGCTTCACCATGTGCGGGCGTGGACCCACGATACTCATCTGTCCTAACAGCACGTTGATGAACTGTGGCAGCTCGTCGATGTTTGTCTTGCGCATTATGTTGCCCCACTTCGTCTTGCGCGGGTCGTTCTTTGTGGCTTGCAGCGTGTCGGAGTCTTTGTTCACCTTCATGCTGCGGAACTTCAGGCAGTAGAACTCCTTGCCGTTAAGTCCGGTGCGCTTCTGTCGGAAGAACAACGGTCCTGGCATTGTTGTCTTCGTAACGATAGCCACAACGGCGAGTATGATGGGGAAGAGCGTGCAGAGGAATGTCAGCGACACCACGAAGTCGAACGTGCGCTTTATCAAGCGGTTCTCGATGAGGCTCAGCGGCTCGTTGTAGAGACTCAAGTAGGGTACGTCGCCCAGCACTTTGAGGTGCATACGATGGTGTAGATAGTTGCTGACGTTGGGCATCGAATAGAAGTGGATGAAGTGATGCTCGCAGTAGCGTATCACTTCAAGGATTTCCTCGCTGAAGCGTGAGGGCAGACAGCAGTACAATTCGTGTACGTTGCTGTGCTCCTTCAGCACCTCTGGCATATCCTGCGGTGTGCCGAGATATGTGCATAGCTCGGAGAATTTCTCGTTGGGTTGGTGGTCGAAGTAGCCCAGCACGTTGAAGCCTAAGTCGTTTGGTATGGTCATCTGGCGAAACGTGTTACGCGCGTTGCTGTTGCTTCCTACGAACACCACGTTGTGTGCGTGCTTCGGCATACGTCGCCAGGCTGCAACAACATGACGTGTTATGATGCGGAAGATAGAAACACCGACGAATGCAGTCAGCCAAAACTCTATCATTCTGAATAACGACATGTGTTGGAAGTCGCCGATGGCGAACATGATAACGCAACCGATTGCACCTACGAAGAAGTTCTGCATCACACGCATGATAATCTGGTGGTTGCTCACCTTGCGATGATGCAGCACGACACCATTCTCCATTGTGCAAGCTAAATATACGATAGAGCCTACCACCATCGTTTGGCGCATTGCGTCGATGTTGGTGTCATATTTTAAAACGCAACAAAACAGCCAGTACAATAGATTGATGATGATGATATCACCAAGCAATACTGACATCTTCAATAGTTTGTTCTCGTGTGGGCTATGTATTGTGTTACTCATTGTTCTTCATTTTGTGGTTGTATGAATACTAATTTATAATTACTCTCTCACTCTCTAAATATTATCGTTGTTGTAAGTATGCGTTTGATATGTCTTTGTTTTTTGTGTGTATGCATAACGCAAACGTTGCAAAGTTAGTCTAAATAGTTTAGATTATTGATACAAATGGACACAAAAGTGTTAATTAGTGTAAAAAAAAAACGCTAAAAGACCAAAATTTCTTTCGGAAGCAACGCCACGGGCGTGCTTCCGAAGGAAATATGGCGGATTGTATCCGCTGCGTAATTGCGCAAGATATATGGAGCTTGGCGTGCAAAACTCAATAATTTTAAGTAACTTTGCACTTCGTATTTAATTTAAAAAACAGAAACAAATGATAGTCTGCATAGCCGAGAAACCAAGCGTAGCCAAGGATATAGCCCGCATATTGGGTGCCACCGCCTCACACAACGGATACATGGAGGGCAATGGCTTCCAAGTGACGTGGACCTTCGGTCACCTCTGCACGCTGAAAGAGCCCAACGACTACACCGAGAACTGGAAACACTGGAGTCTCTCGGCGTTGCCGATGATTCCGCCGCGCTTCGGTATCAAGCTCATCGACGACGACGGCATCAAACGCCAGTTCAGTGTCATCGAACGTCTCATGCAGGCTGCCGACTGCATCGTCAACTGTGGTGACGCCGGACAGGAGGGTGAGCTGATACAGCGTTGGGTGATGCAGAAGGCACAGGCGAAGTGCCCGGTGAAGCGTCTTTGGATATCGTCGATGACCGACGAGGCTATCCGCGAGGGCTTCAACTCGCTCAAGGATCAGAGTGAGTACCAGCCGCTGTACGTAGCCGGACTGAGCCGCGCCATCGGCGACTGGCTCCTGGGCATGAACGCCACGCGCCTCTACACGCTCAAGTACGGACAGAATCGACAGGTGCTCAGCATCGGTCGTGTGCAGACGCCCACGCTCGCGCTCATCGTCAACCGCCAGAAGGAGATCGACTCGTTCGTGCCCGAACCCTATTGGGTGCTTTCTACTATCTATCGCGACACACTCTTCACAGCCACAAAGGGCAAGTTCACGACGAAGGAGGAGGGCGAGCAGGCGTTCGCCACCATCGCCGACAAGCCGTTCGAGGTGACGGGCGTGTCGAAGAAGAACGGCAACGAGGCACCCCCACGCCTCTTCGACCTCACCTCGCTGCAGGTGGAGTGCAACCGCAAGTTCTCATACAGTGCCGAGACAACGCTCAACCTCATACAGTCGCTCTATGAGCGCAAGCTCACCACCTATCCGCGTGTCGACACGCAGTTCCTGAGCGACGACATCTACCCGAAGTGTGCCGGCATACTCACCGGTATGCGCGGCTACGAGCAGTACATACAGCCGCTTGCCGGCAAGAAACTGCCCAAGTCGAAGCGTGTCTTCGACACATCTAAGGTGACCGACCACCACGCTATCATTCCCACCGGCGTGCCTGCGTCTGCACTCAGCGACATGGAGCGCAACGTCTACGACCTCATTGCGCGTCGCTTCATCGCTGTGTTCTATACCGACTGCAAGTTCGCTACCACCACCGTGCTCGGCAAGGTGGAGGATGTGGAGTTCAAGGTGAGCGGAAAGGAGATATTAGAGCCAGGATGGCGCACCATCTACGCACAGCAACCCACGGCAACCCAACAACAAATCTCAACATCTCAACCCAACAACCCACAACCGTCGTCGTCCGAAGACGACGACAAGCAGGACGAGGAGCGCACTCTGCCCACATTCGTAAAGGGCGAGAGCGGACCGCACACGCCTACGCTCACCGAGAAGTGGACCACACCGCCGAAGTACTACACCGAGGCTACGCTGCTGCGTGCCATGGAGACCGCTGGCAAGTTCGTCGACGATGAGACGCTGCGTGCTGCGCTGAAGGAGAACGGCATCGGACGACCGTCTTCGCGTGCCGGCATCATCGAGACGCTCTTCAAACGCCACTACATTCGCCGCGAGCGCAAGAACCTCATCGCCACGGCTACCGGTATCGAACTGATTGATATCATCCACGAGGAACTGCTCAAGAGTTGCGAGCTGACCGGCATATGGGAGAAGAAGCTGCGCGACATAGAGCACAAGAAGTACGAGGCTGCCGACTTCATCAACGAACTGAAGCAACAGGTGACGGAGATTGTGTACGACGTGCTGCGCGACAACAGCAACCGCCGTGTCACCATCACTACCGACGAGGATCTGAAGAAGGCAAAAAAGAAAAAGGCTGCTGCGCCGAAGAAAGCCGCAGCAAAGTCTGCTGCAACGTCGTCGACTGCATCAACAAAAAATGCTGCCGCCTCACCGCAGCCCGCAACAAGCGAGCCGTCGGCAGACGACAGCATAATCGGCACCACTTGCCCCGTTTGCGGCAAGGGTACAATCATAAAAGGTAAGACGGCTTACGGCTGCAGCAACTGGAAGAACGGCTGCACCTACCGCATCGCGTTCAAATAGTTTAGAACTTCACTACGCGCGAACCGTCTGCAATCTCTTCGATAGTCACCTTCGTTGCGTCCTCAGGCAGCAGGTCCTCTATCAGCTCCGGCCACTCGAGGAAGCACAGCGAACCGCTGTAGAAGTAGTCCTCGTAGCCCATGTCGTACACTTCTTCGAGTTTCTTTATGCGGTAGAAGTCGAAGTGGTATATCGCGTCGCCGGTTGTGGCAGAAGTGTATTCGTTCACGATGGCGAAAGTGGGCGATGTGATTACGTCGTCTACGCCCAAGCACTCGCAGACAGCCTTCACGAAAGTAGTCTTGCCTGCGCCCATCTTGCCGTAGAAGGCGAACACCTTGCCGTCGCCCATGTTCTCGACAAAAGTCTTGGCAGCCGCGTTGATGTCTGCCAGAGAGTTGATTTTTATTTCCATAGTTTTTTCGTTTTTCTATTATAACAGTAAGCTGCTTGCAGCTTTTTTTATTTCCTTCCCTTTAGTGTTATCAGCGGTATGAGCATCTCTTCGAGCGAGATGCCGCCGTGCTGGAACGTGTCCTTGTAGTACGACACGTAGTAGTTGTAGTTGTTGGGGTAGGCGAAGAATGTGCTGCCGGTGGCGAACATGTACGACGTACTGATGTTCGGCGCAGGCAGCTGCGCCTCCTGTGGGTTCTTGATGACGAACACTTCCTTCGATTGGCAGTTGAGGTTCTTGCCCAGCTTGTAGCGCAGGTTGGTGTTCGTGTTGCGGTCGCCGATTATCTTCACCGGCTTCGACGCACGGATACTGCCGTGGTCGGTGGTGATGATGATGCGGCAGTCGATCTGCGAGAGTGCGCTGAGCAGGTCTGCCATGACCGAATGGCGGAACCACGAGAGCGTTATCGAGCGGTAAGCCGACTCGTTGTTTGCGAGTTCGCGCACCATCTTCGATTCCGTTCTTGCGTGCGACAGCATGTCGATGAAGTTCACAACGATGACGTTCAGGTCGTTCTTTGTCAGCTCGTTGAGGCGTGCAAGCAGTTTGTCGGCACCCGTCGAGTCGTTCACTTTGTGATACGAGAACGAGTCGTGGCGGCGGTAGCGTTCTATCTGCGTGCGTATGAGCGGTTCCTCGTTGAGGTTCTTGCCCTCGTCTTCGTCCTCGTCCACCCACAGCTCGGGGAACATCTTCTCAATCTGCTCGGGCATCAAGCCCGAGAAGATGGCGTTGCGTGCGTACTGCGTAGCCGTCGGCAGGATGCTGGTGTACATGTCCTCCTCTATGTCGAACATGTTTCCAATCTCCTTCGACAACACGCGCCACTGGTCATAGCGGAAGTTGTCGATGACGATGAGGAACACCTTCTCGCCCTCGTTTATCGCAGGGAATACCTTGCGCTTGAAGATGTCCGGGCTCATCAGTGGGCGTTCGGTTACGCCCGGTGCCACCCACGACAAGTAGTGCTTCTTTATGAACTTGGCGAAGCCGTTGTTTGCTTCCTCCTTCTGCATCTGCAGCATCTCGGTCATGTTGCTGTCCGTAGAGCTAAGCTCCAGTTCCCAGTGTACCAGTCGGCGGTACGCATCCTTCCAGTCGTCTATCGTGTTGCAGTTCATTATCTGCATCGAGATGTCCTGGAAGTTCTGCTGATAGCCCGTCTGCGTCACCTCCGACACAATCTGCTTGCGGTGTATGTTCTTCTTCAGCGTGAGCAGGATCTGGTTGGGGTTGACCGGCTTTATCAGATAGTCGGCAATCTTCGAGCCGATAGCCTGATCCATGATGTTCTCCTCCTCGCTCTTCGTCACCATCACTACGGGTGTGGCAGGCGACAGCTCCTTTATCTGTTGCAGCGTTTCGAGTCCGCTGATGCCGGGCATCATCTCGTCGAGCAGCACCAGGTCGAACTTGTGCTGCTTGCACTCTTCGATGGCATCTGTTCCGTTGCTCACGGTCACCACCTCGTATCCTTTGCTCTGAAGGAAGATGATGTGGGCGCGCAAGAGTTCAATCTCGTCGTCTACCCACAGTAAATATCCGTTGCTCATAATGCTCTTTCTTTTTTTGTTAAAAACCGTCGAGGTCGTAATACTCATCGTCGTCGTAGCTCTCCGTCTGCTTGTTGTTCTGCTTCTTGCTCGGCGTGCCTTGCTTGGGCTGAGGATCTTCGCCGAAGTAGAAGTCGTCCTCCAACTGCTTGGGTTCTTTCTTTACTATCGGCTTGGGCTCTTTCTTAACCTCCGGCTTCGGTTCCTCTACAACAGTCGTTGCAGACTCCTCCTTAACCTCCGGCTTCGGTTCCTCTACAGCAGTCGTTGCAGACTCCTCCTTAACCTCCGGCTTTGGTTCCTCAACGACAGTCGTTGCAGACTCCTCCTTAGCCTCCGGCTTCGGTTCTTCCTCAACCACAGTTTCGGTAGCAGACTCCTGAGGTTGTTCCTCCTCGATGTTCACCACGCCACCCTCAGTCGACGGCTCTTCTGTCGGTTGGGGTTCTTCGTCGAAGAAGGTGTTCGTAGTGTTCTGATTGTCGGCAGGCTCCTCCTCGAAGTCGTCGCGCTGCTTTGTCGTAGACTGCTCGTCTGGCTCAACGACTGGTTCTTCCGGAATGTCGAGCAGATCCTCCGTTGCTATCTTAAGCGGAGCGAAGTTCTTCTCGTAGAACTCGGCGTAGTCGGCGTAGCTGAACTGCTTGCCGAGCAGCGGCAGGTTCACGTCGCTGATTACGATCTGTCGACTCTTGCCCACGAGCTTCATCAGCTGCTTCTGCTTCTGCAGCTGGCGTGCGTACTGCAGTGCCTCGTCGTAGTTGCGGAAACCCTTCACGAGCATACGGTTCAGTCCGTCCGCCTGCTCCACCTCTATGTCGAAGTTGCGCACCATGAACGATGTGAAGTTGTAGCGAGCCAGCTCGAAGAGCATACGGTTGGCGTCTATCGAGTCGGGTCGGTACGCAATCATGTATATGAACGCTGCGTTGCGGTCGTTAGAGAACTCGCGCACCGCCGTCGAGTCGCTTTCGTTGAGCACCTGCGAGCGGCGTTCCCAGATGTTCTCGAGGTCGAACTTGCCGCCTTGCAGCTGTCTGCCCTCGTTCACGCCCTTCACGATCATGCCCGCCATTACGGCTATCGGGCTTTGCGGATACTTCTTCACCACCGTGTTCAGGTCGTCGATGCAGCCCTCGTAGTCGCCGTCGTTCAGCTTGCCGAGTCCGCCGATGAAGAGGAACTTGTCGCGGTTGGCACCCAACGGGAACCGTTGTTCGGACACGCTGACGTTGCCGCGCACCTCCTTGTAGCGCGCCGCCTTGAACGCATCGTAGGTAGCGGCGTACAGCGAGTCCTCAAGATGCACGCCGAGGCGCGCGTTCTCCACGAAGTTGGGGTCGGTGAGCAGTGTTGTCCACTCGCTCTCGGGGTACTCCTGCTTGAGGCGTGCCACGTACGAGTCGGCGGTCTGTCGGTCGCCCTTGCGCATATATAATAGGTAGAGGTGATAGTAAGCCTCCGCCTTCTTCTCAAAGTTGGGATAGTCGCCGCCGATGAGTCGCATGAACTGCTTCTCGCTTCGCGGTAGGTTGTCGAGCTTGTCCTTGAAGATGACGCCCGAGTTGTATAGTCCTTCGGCGATGATGTTGTTGCTCGCAGCCACCTGCTCCTCCGTGAATGGTATCTGCGCCATGTAGTACTCGCGTTTGTGTGGGTCGTTCTGTGCGCTGTCGGCGATGAGTGCGAGCGAGTCGGCTATGGCTTCCGCCTGCGCTATGGAGTCCTGCTGCTCCTCGGTGAGTTCCGGCTCGTCGGTCTGGAACGCCACCACCGTCTTGTTCACGCGCTGCCAGTCGTCCACATTCTCGCGCTTGCCCCATTGCTTCTGGAACGCCGCCTTACCCTGGCTCACTGCCATCTGGTTGTAGAAGTACCACTGCGCGTTGCGCTGGTTCTGCTGGTTCTGCATCGTCGTGTTGTTGCCGAACTGGTTGTTCTGCGCCATGTCGTTGCCGCCGTTCATCTGGTTCTGTGCGTCCTGCTCTGCCTGCAGTCGGCGTTCCTCCTTCTCCTTCTTCTTCAGTGCCTCGATGGTGCGGTCGATGGCAGCGTTGCGGTCGCTCTCGCTCATCTTGGCGAGCGACTGCAGCGAGTCCTGCAGGTGTATGGCGTCGGTGTATGGCACGAGGTCGTCCAGAATCTTCGAGCGGTTCGACAGCTCCTCGTAGTCCTTGCGCTCCTTGTCGAGCATACCGATGGCTTGACCGTAGCAGCGTTGCGCGTCGTTGTAGCGTTCCTTCTCCCAGTAGATGTCGCCCAGCTTCAGCAGCAGCACGCCCTTTTCAATGCCCGAGCGCGTGGCTTTAGCCGCTCCGCGTTCGTAGGCGTTGATGGCTTGTGCGGTGTCGCTCTGTGCGAGGTATATGTTGCCGATGGCGTAGTACACCTGGTCGAGATATTCCTTGTTCTTGTCCGAGCGTGCCATGCGCTTCAGCCTGCCAATCATCTTCTTCGATTGTCCTACGGACATCACCTCCGTCATGCTGATGCGTGCGTTGAACTCCAGCTCGTAGGGTGGGTTGAGCTTCGTCACGTGCTTGAACGCCTTCATCGCCTCCACGTTGTTGCCCAACGCTGCCTGCATCTGTCCCATGAGGAACCACTCGCGTGCGCGCTGCTTGCGTCGCATCTCGTGCTTGATGACGTTGCGCAGGTGGGGTATAGCTTTCTCGTATTCGCCCGTGTGTATGTAGTAGTCGGCGTAGGTGTAGTCCCACTCCTTGCGTGCCGACCAGTGGATGGAGTCGCGCTGCATATTGCGTATCACGTCCTCGGCATCGTAGAGCCAACCCTCCTCGATGTAGCACTTGGCGAGCCACGCTCTCGACTTGGCGTAGATGGCTGGCTGCGTCTGGTACAGTCGGCTCATGTAGTTGAACGTGGCTGCTGCCTCGTCGAACGCTCCCTTGTAGAACTGCGAGCGTCCCATGAGCAACCACGCCTTCCAAAGGAACGGGTTGTACTCGCGGCGCGAGAGCCACTCCAAGTCCTTCGCCGTCTTCTTGCGCTGCTTCGTCCACTGCGGTCGGCGCTTTATGCTGTGCAGCTTGATGGTCTTCTGACACTTCTCGATGGCGCGGTCGTAGTTCGACTTGCCTATCTCCCGGCTGTTCTTGTTGCTCACGGTGTAGAGCGGAATAAGCTCGGTGAAGTTGTCCTTGTTGCCTTCCTCCTTCTCTAATGAGGCATCGATATACGCCAACGAGCCGTTATAATAAGTGTTATAACGCGCTTTGAACGAGTGCCACCAGCGTGTGCGCGCGGTGTTTTTCTGCGTAGAGCATCCTGTCGCAACCACCAATACAGCTGCGAGAAGGATGGGTACAATATGTCTTGTCTTAAATAGTTTCACGTATAAATAACTCTGTTTGTGGCGTTTTATTGCCTTAACCCTCCCTGAGCATGAATGTTTCGTCCTTTATCTGGTCGGGCAGGTTGATACCGCGCAGTGTCAGACTGCGGCACCAGTCGGCTATCTCCTCGTGGCGCATGGTGTAGAGCACCTCGCTGAACTGCTCCACCTCCTCGTCGGTGTAGCTGTCCGACGGGCGTCCGCTGAACGCGTCGAGTTCCTCGTCGTCATAGTAGACGATGTCCTTCGTGGCAGCTTCCATCATGCAGTCCTGCTCGCACTTGTCGTTAGTGCCGTTGCATGTGGCGCATGTCTCCACCACGGTTATCTTCTCCTCGCCGTCGTGCTTGCTCAGCTTGGCGATCAGTGCGGCGATGATGCCGAGCACAATGATTGAAATTACTAATATTATCATATTCTCTTCAAAGTTTTATTAGGTGTCCTCCCGCAGATTTCTCCTTAGGAGGGTATGGCATCTTGCCATACCCACGCCGCCTGCTATGGGATATTCTCCCACAGAATACGCCGAATTCACAGAACCTCCTGCTGAGATGTCCTCCCACGGATTTCTCCTTAGGAGGGTATGGCATCTTGCCATACCCACGCCGCCTGCTATGGGATATTCTCCCACAGAATTCACAGAATTCACAGAACCTCCTGCTGAGAAGAGCCTCCCACGGATTTCACAGATTTACACAGATGTTAGGGTGCGCTGTTCTCCCACAGAATTTGGCAGCGTGGGTATGGCAGGGATGCCATACCCTCCTAATCTGTGCTCATCTGTGCCATCTGTGGGAGGCTCTTCTCTGCCAGAAGTTTCTGTGCGTTCCGTGCGTTCTGTGGGAATCTCTTTCCTCCCACAGATTTCACAGATTTACACAGATGCTTAGGGTGCGCTGTTCTCCCACGGAATTCACAGAATACACAGAATTTGGCAGCGTGGGTATGGCAGGGATGCCATACCCTCCTACATCTGTGCGCATCCGTGCCATCTGTGGGAGACTCTTCTCTGCCAGAAGTTTCTGTGCGTTCCGTGCGTTCTGTGGGAATATCTTTTCTCCCACGGATTTCACAGATTTACACAGATGCTTAGGGTGCGCTGTTCTCCCACAGAATTCACAGAATACACAGAATTTGGCAGCGTGGG
>ERZ791760.408-NODE-408-length-19638-cov-56.240719_pt1 | contig 19638 bp, 12 predicted proteins | sample MGYA00509950_ERZ791760 | MGnify/ENA primary metagenome ERZ791760 (study PRJEB30046, sample SAMN00792002) | human gut metagenome | study: EMG produced TPA metagenomics assembly of the A metagenome-wide association study of gut microbiota in type 2... | reverse complement strand
GGAGCACCTCAAAAACACCATCATACACTAAATCAGTAAGTTGGCAGCATCACCCATTTCATGAGTTAAATAATCTTGGCGTCATACTGGATTTACGCGTCGTAGCGTCAGATCCCTCAATCAATATTATCGACAAAATAAACGAACAGTTAATCGCAAATTAAATAATAGCGCCTGTGTACATATGCTTTAACAGGCAGGGATGACGACACTTAAAAGGTGACAAATCATGGAAATAAGTACCCTACAAATTATTGCTATATTTCTTTTTTCCTGTATTGCCGGAATGGGCAGCGTGCTGGATGAATTTCAGACTCATCGCCCGTTAATTGCCTGTACGGTGATTGGTTTAATTCTCGGTGATTTAAAAACCGGAATAATACTCGGTGGTACGCTGGAATTGATAGCTCTCGGCTGGATGAACGTCGGCGCGGCGCAATCTCCGGATTCTGCACTCGCCAGCATAATCTCCGCCATTCTGGTTATCGTTGGTCAGCAAAGCATCGCCACCGGAATCGCCATCGCGTTGCCTGTGGCTGCGGCAGGCCAGGTGCTGACGGTGTTTGCCCGTACCATCACCGTAGTGTTCCAGCACGCGGCGGATAAAGCAGCGGAAGAGGCGCGGTTTCGCACTCTCGATATTCTGCATGTCTCCGCGCTTGGCGTGCAGGCGCTGCGCGTCGCCATTCCGGCACTGATTGTCTCGCTGTTCGTCAGCGCCGATATGGTCAGCAATATGTTAAACGCCATTCCCGAATTTGTGACCCGAGGTCTGCAAATTGCTGGCGGTTTTATCGTGGTGGTCGGTTACGCCATGGTGCTACGTATGATGGGCGTGAAATATTTGATGCCTTTCTTTTTCCTCGGTTTCCTCGCAGGTGGCTACCTCGATCTCAGTCTGCTGGCGTTCGGTGGCGTCGGCGTGATCATGGCCCTGGTCTACATCCAGCTAAATCCACAGTGGCGTAAAGCTGAACCTCAGCTCCAGGCCCCCGCTTCCACCGCCCTTGACCAACTTGACGATTAACGGAGCCATCATGGAACAGAGAAAAATTACACGCAGCGATCTGGTGAGCATGTTTCTGCGCTCCAACCTGCAACAGGCGTCCTTTAACTTTGAACGTATTCACGGGCTGGGCTTTTGCTACGACATGATCCCCGCCATCAAGCGACTTTACCCATTAAAAGAGGATCAGGTTGCGGCGCTCAGGCGACACCTGGTGTTCTTCAATACCACGCCAGCCGTATGTGGCCCGGTCATCGGCGTCACTGCCGCCATGGAAGAGGCGCGGGCCAACGGCGCGGAAATTGATGACGGTACCATTAACGGCATCAAAGTCGGTCTGATGGGACCATTGGCAGGAGTTGGCGATCCACTGGTTTGGGGAACGCTGCGCCCGATTACCGCTGCGCTCGGCGCATCTCTGGCACTTTCGGGCAACATTCTCGGCCCGCTGCTGTTCTTCTTTATTTTCAACGCGGTGCGTCTGGCGATGAAGTGGTATGGCCTACAGCTCGGCTTTCGCAAAGGGGTGAATATCGTCAGCGATATGGGCGGGAATGTGCTGCAAAAACTCACCGAAGGCGCGTCGATTCTCGGACTGTTTGTGATGGGCGTGCTGGTCACCAAATGGACGTCAATCAACGTACCGTTGGTGGTTTCACAAACGCATGCCGCCGATGGCTCCACCGTCACCATGACCGTGCAGAACATTCTCGACCAACTTTGCCCTGGTTTGCTGGCGCTCGGTCTGACGCTACTGATGGTTCGTCTGCTCAACAAAAAAATTAACCCGGTATGGCTGATTTTCGCCCTGTTTGGCTTAGGGATTATCGGCAATGCGCTGGGCTTCCTGTCTTGATTCTTCGCCCCGGCACGACTGCCGGGGCCATCGCTCAACATGAGGTGGTTTATGAAAACAACAGCTCTGCGTCTTTATGGTAAACGTGATTTACGCCTGGAAACCTTTGACCTTCCTGAAATGCAGGAGGATGAAATCCTCGCGACGGTGGTCACTGACAGCCTGTGCCTCTCTTCCTGGAAAGAGGCCAACCTGGGTGAAAACCATAAAAAAGTACCCGACGATGTGGCGACCAACCCCATCATCATCGGCCACGAGTTTTGCGGCGATATTCTGGCCGTGGGTAAAAAGTGGCAGCACAAATTCCAGCCGGGTCAGCGTTATGTGATTCAGGCCAACCTGCAACTCCCCGACCGCCCGGACTGCCCCGGCTACTCCTTCCCGTGGGTGGGCGGCGAAGCCACGCATGTGGTTATTCCCAACGAGGTCATGGAACAAGATTGCCTGCTGGCATACGACGGCGAAACCTATTTTGAAGGCTCGCTGGTTGAACCGCTTTCCTGCGTGATTGGCGCGTTCAACGCCAACTATCATCTTCAGGAAGGTAGTTATAACCACACGATGGGGATTCGCCCGCAAGGGCGCATGCTGATCCTCGGCGGCACCGGACCAATGGGACTGTTGGCGATTGATTATGCGCTATATGGACCCGTTAACCCGTCGCTGCTCGTCATTACCGATACCGACAACGATAAATTGAGTTATGCGCGCAAGCACTATCCATCAGAACCGCAAACACTGATTCATTATCTCAATGCCACCGATGCAGCATTTGATACGTTAATGGCGCTGAGTGGCGGTCACGGCTTCGATGATATTTTCGTCTTTGTGCCTAATGAAGGACTGGTGACTCTCGCCTCTTCCTTGCTGGCGACAGATGGTTGCCTGAATTTCTTCGCCGGACCGCAGGATAAACATTTCAACGCGCCAATTAATTTCTACGATGTGCATTATGCATTTACCCACTACGTGGGTACGTCAGGCGGCAATACCGACGACATGCGCGCAGCGGTCAAACTGATTGAAGAGAAAAAAGTGCAGGCCGCAAAAGTGGTAACACATATTCTTGGGCTGAATGCCGCGGGCGAAACCACGCTTGAATTGCCTGCCGTCGGCGGCGGCAAAAAGCTGGTGTATACCGGGAAATACCTGCCGCTGACGTCACTCACGCAGATTCAGGATCAAGCACTGGCGGCGATTCTGGCGCGTCATCAGGGGATCTGGTCCGGTGAGGCGGAGCAATATCTGCTCACTCATGCAGAGGCAATTTCCCATGATTAATCGCGCTACTTAACTCTGCATGTCGCTGGCTGGTCGCCGCGGCAACTTCGCGACCTGATGTGCGGCTGATTGCTGAAGCGGCCCAATGTGCACGAGAAGGATAAAAAAACATCAGCGCCTTAAGGGGCGCTCAAATTGGTGGCAAAGTACACATTGTTTATGCCGGATGCGGAATAAAGCCTTATTCGGCCTACATAATCTCGAAAATTCAATATATTGCAGTTATCTGGTAGGCCTGGTAAGCGTAGCGCATCAGGCAATGCTGTGTTTGTCATCAGTCTCAGCGCCCGGTGCAATACGTGACATCGTGAGCCATGTCAGTAAGTGGTTAAATTCGCAGTGGTAGCATGCCTTCCGTGATTTCTTACTAACCGGAGAAGTAATGGAACTGCTTTTATTGAGTAACTCGACGCTGCCGGGTAAAGCCTGGCTGGAACATGCACTGCCGCTAATTGCTGAACAGTTGCAGGGTCGCCGCTCAGCGGTGTTTATCCCTTTCGCTGGCGTAACGCAGACCTGGGATGATTACACAGAGAAAACGGCTGCGGTTCTTGCTCCGCTGGGTGTTTCTGTCACCGGTATTCATAGCGTTGTCGATCCCGTTGCCGCGATTGAAAATGCTGAAATTGTGATTGTCGGCGGCGGGAATACTTTCCAGTTGCTGAAACAGTGCCGCGAGCGCGGGCTGCTGGCTCCAATTACTGACGTGGTTAAACGTGGCGCGCTGTATATTGGCTGGAGCGCAGGCGCTAACCTTGCTTGCCCAACCATTCGTACCACCAACGATATGCCGATTGTCGATCCGCAAGGTTTCGATGCGCTGAATCTGTTCCCGTTGCAAATCAACCCGCACTTCACCAACGCGTTGCCGGAAGGCCATAAAGGTGAAACCCGTGAACAGCGTATTCGCGAACTGCTGGTCGTCGCGCCAGAACTGACGATTATTGGTCTACCGGAAGGTAACTGGATCACAGTGAGTAAAGGTCACGCTACGCTGGGTGGCCCGAACACCACTTATGTGTTTAAGGCTGGTGAAGAAGCGGTTCCGCTGGAAGCGGGTCACCGTTTTTAAGTGAATTGCCGGATGCATGATCCGGCATCTTGTTCATAGTGCCTGATGCGACGCTTGACGCGTCTTATCAGGCCTACAGGGTCACGGTATTAATACTCGTCCCGTCCTTCATCTTCATCCGGCTGTTCCAGCACACTGTAAGCCACCGAACAAAACAGCGAGTTCAGTCGCTGCATATCTCCCAGTAAGCCTAAATGTAGCGAACTGGTTTCAATACTCTGCACGTTTTGCTGATGCAGGCGATCGACGTGGGCGTGGGAATAGCGGCGATTAAGAATGCGAAAACGATGTTTGCTGCGGCGCAAACGACGGGCGCTGGTAACATCGCCAGAGAAGAAAACCGACATTGCCAGTTTTAAATTACTGAGCAATTGCTCATAGAGTGCATCCAGTTCCTTCAACCCATCAAGCGAAAATGCCCGCCGTGCTGCCAGTGATTTGTCGGCAATTTCACTCCCCATGCGCTCGACGATATCGGAGGCCTGTTCAAGGTTGAGCGACATTTCGATGATCTCCGCCCAGCGGCGCGACTCTTCCTCCGCCAGCTCTTCTTTTGGCATCCGCGCCAGATACAGCTTAATGGCGGTGTAGAGAACGTTGATATCATCTGCCAGCTTACGCAGCTCTTTCTCCTGCCGTGGCTCGCCGTGCATCACTTTATTCAGCCCTTCCATCATCTGTTCCATGGCGTCGCCAATGCGCAGGGTTTCGCGCGCGGCGTTCGCCAGAGCAAGCGTGGGCGTATCCAGCGCGCTGACATCCAGATGTTTGGGCCGTAGCTGGGTATCCAGTTCCGGTTCATCGCGAATAATCGTTTTGCAAAACCGTGCCATCGGGTCAACAAATGGCAGCATGACCAGGCAGCGTACAAGGTTGTAGAAGACGTGGAAATAGATCACCAGTTCCGCTTTTGGCAGTGGCAACTTCCCCATTGTCTCTGCCAGCAAATGGACAAACGGCAGGATAATCAGGCTACCCACCAGCTTAAACAGCAGACTACCCAGCGCGACACGGCGGGCTGCGGCATTGGCGGCACTGTTGTTGAGCATCGCCAGCAGGCCGGAACCGAGGTTAGCACCAATCACCAGACAGAGCGCCACGGGGAAGGAGATAATGCCTGCGGCGGTCAGAGTCGCAGTCAGCAGTACAGCAGCAAGGCTGGAGTAGCTGATAATGGCGAACATCGCGCCAATCAGTGCATCCAGCAGAATATCGCCGGTCAGCGAGGCAAAGATCACCTGAACGCCGTTTGCCTGGGTGATCGGCGTTACGGCCTGCACAATCAACTCCAGCGCCAGTAAAATCAGCCCAAGACCAATACCGACGCGGCCCAGTTGCCCGGCGCGTGACTGTTTGCGTCCGAGGAAAAAAATCACGCCGATAAAAATAAGTAACGGTGACAGCCAGGATAAGTCGAAGGTGAGAATACGCGCCATTAGCGCCGTCCCGACATCTGCACCCAGCACAATGACCAGAGCCGGTGCGAGGGCTACCAGATCCTGAGCGACAAACGAGGTCACCAGCATGGTGGTGGCATTACTGCTCTGTACCAGTGCGGTAACGGCGATCCCCGCGCAAAAGGCGAGCGGCTTTTTTTCGACGCTCCGGCTAAGGACAGTACGCAGACGCGCGCCGAAGACGCGCATTACGCCTGTTCGAACAATATGAGTCCCCCAGACCAGCAGGGCGACGGCAGAAAGCAGGTGAAGCAGCGTTAACACGAGTTCAGGTTCTCCTTATCGTTATATGTTCCTGAAGCAATTGAATGACCAAAGGACCGGAAACACGCTGACTGGCATCTTTACTGTGCCTTTTGACATTCGTTTTTCCGGCTAAGATTATTCCAGCCTGTTTCCAGTATAAGTGTTTCATATTAATAAAGAGACAGGGCACTCATTGAGCGCCCTGTTTGTTGTAAGGAAAAGTGACAGATTTGTGAATCAGTCCGCGTCATACCCCAGATTCGGTGCCAGCCAGCGCTCAACATCTGAGACGCTCATACCTTTACGGCGGGCATAGTCTTCAACCTGGTCGCGCTGAATTTGCGCTACCGCATAATACTTGCTGTCCGGGTGGCTGAAGTACCAACCAGAAACCGATGCACCAGGCCACATGGCAAAAGATTCTGTGAGTTTCATGCCAGTGTGTTTTTCCACTTCCAGCAGCTCCCAGATGGTGGCTTTTTCCGTATGTTCCGGGCAGGCCGGGTAGCCCGGTGCCGGACGGATGCCCTGGTAGTTTTCGCGGATCAGTTCTTCGTTGCTGAGGTTCTCGTTCGGCGCATAGCCCCAGTAGACTTTACGCACACGCTCATGGAGATACTCCGCAAAGGCTTCGGCTAAACGGTCGGCAAGCGCTTTCACCATGATTTTGTTGTAATCATCGTGCTGCGCTTCAAAGGCATCAGCCAGTGCGTCCTCTTCCAGCCCGCCAGTCACGGCAAATGCGCCGATGTAATCTGCTTTACCAGAAAGCTTCGGCGCAACGAAGTCAGCGAGACAGTAGTTAGCGAATCCCGTTTTTTCGGTCTGTTGACGCAGATGGTGGCTGACGTTGATCACATGGGTGCGCGTTTCGTCACGGTAGATTTCAATGTCATCGCCCACACGGTTTGCCGGGAACAGGCCCACCACGCCACGCGGATTCAGCGTTTTCTCGGCGCTTAATTTATCCAGCATGTCGTTGGCGTCTTTAAACAGCCGCTGCGCCTCAACGCCCACCACTTCATCTTCCAGAATGCGCGGATACTTCCCGGCCAGCGACCAGGTCATAAAGAACGGTGTCCAGTCGATGTAATTACGCAGAGTTTCGATGCTGGCTTCAACTTCCTGCACGCCGAGACGGTGCGCCACCGGCGGCGTGTAAGCCTGCCAGTCAAAAGCGAAGTCGTTATCGCGCGCCGCTTCCAGCGTGACCGGTGGTGTGCGCGGTTTCTTGCGCCCGTGCTGAATACGTACGGTTTCGTACTCCTTGCGGGTACGAGCGACAAAATCATCGCGCTGAGTATCGGAAAGCAGCGCCGCCACCACACCAACGGTGCGCGAGGCATTCTGCACATACACCGTCGGGCCGCTGTAGTTCTGCTCAATTTTCACCGCCGTGTGCGCTTTTGAGGTCGTCGCGCCACCGATCAGTAACGGAATGGTGAAGCCCTGACGCTCCATCTCTTTCGCCACGTTAACCATCTCGTCCAGCGACGGCGTGATAAGCCCCGAAAGTCCAATCAGATCAGCATTCACTTCTTTAGCGGTACGGAGAATTTTTTCCGCAGGCACCATAACGCCGAGATCGACAATTTCGTAGTTGTTACATTGCAGCACCACACCAACGATATTTTTCCCGATGTCGTGGACGTCGCCCTTCACGGTGGCGATCACCATCTTGCCGTTGGTTTTGCCCTGCTCTTTGCTGGCTTCAATAAACGGTTCGAGGTAGGCCACCGCCTGCTTCATCACACGCGCCGATTTGACCACCTGTGGCAGGAACATTTTCCCTTCGCCAAACAGATCGCCGACCACGTTCATGCCGTCCATCAACGGGCCTTCAATCACTTCAATCGGGCGCGTAGCCTGCTGGCGGGCTTCTTCGGTATCCTGCTCGATAAACTCAGTAATGCCTTTGACCAGCGAGTATTCCAGACGTTTATTCACTTCCCACGAGCGCCACTCCGCCTGCTGGGCGTTAGCGGTGTCGTCGGTTTTGCTGCCGCGATATTTCTCGGCAAGCTCCAGTAAACGCTCAGTGCCATCATCGCGACGATTAAGAATCACATCTTCCACCGCGTCGCGCAGTTCAGCGGGCAGGTCGTCGTAAATAGCCAGTTGCCCGGCGTTGACGATCCCCATATCCATGCCATTGCGAATAGCGTAGTAGAGGAACACCGCGTGAATGGCTTCGCGCACCGGATCGTTGCCACGGAATGAGAAAGAAACGTTAGATACGCCGCCGGAAATCAGCGCGTGCGGCAGTTCGCGTTTGATGTCTTCACACGCGCCGATAAAGTCCTGCGCGTAGTTGTTGTGCTCTTCAATGCCAGTTGCGACCGCGAAGATGTTCGGGTCGAAGATGATATCTTCTGGCGGGAAGCCAACCTCTTCGGTGAGGATTTTGTACGCCCGACGGCAAATCTCGATTTTCCGTGCGCGAGTATCGGCCTGTCCCTGTTCGTCAAAGGCCATTACCACCACTGCCGCACCGTAGCGACGCAACAATTTCGCGTGATGGATAAAGGCGTCGACGCCCTCTTTCATCGAGATAGAGTTAACAATGCCTTTGCCCTGGATACACTTCAGACCTTTTTCAATGACGTCCCATTTTGAGGAGTCGATCATAATCGGCACGCGAGCGATATCCGGTTCACCGGCAATCAGATTGAGAAAACGCACCATCGCCGCTTCGGCGTCGAGCATCCCTTCATCCATATTGATATCGATAATCTGCGCGCCGTTTTCCACCTGCTGACGCGCCACATCCAGTGCCTCGCTGTATTTCTCTTCTTTGATCAGGCGCTTGAACTTAGCGGAACCGGTGACGTTGGTGCGTTCACCCACGTTCACAAACAGGCTATCTTCGCCAATGTTCAGCGGCTCCAGGCCGGACAAACGGCAGGCTACGGGAATTTCCGGCAGTTTGCGCGGCGCTAATCCTTCTACTGCACGACTCATCGCTGCAATATGATGTGGCGTGGTGCCACAGCAGCCGCCGACGATATTGAGAAAGCCCGCTTCCGCCCATTCGCGGATGTGCTTTGCCATCGTGTCGGGGTCGAGATCGTATTCACCAAAGGCGTTGGGCAGACCGGCGTTCGGGTGCGCGGTGACGTAGCATTCCGCAATCCGTGACAGCTCCTGCACGTACTGGCGCAGTTCATCGGGCCCCAGCGCACAGTTCAGGCCAAAGGTCAGCGCTTCGGCGTGGCGCAATGAGTTGTAAAATGCTTCGGTGGTTTGCCCGGAGAGTGTACGTCCGGAGGCGTCGGTGATGGTGCCGGAGATCATAATCGGCAGCTCAACGCCCAGCGCTTCAAACTCCGTTTTCACCGCAAATACCGCCGCTTTGGCGTTAAGGGTGTCGAAAACGGTTTCAATCAGGATCAGATCCGCACCACCTTCCACCAGCGCTTTGGTGGACTCTCGATAAGCCGCCACCAGCCCGTCAAAAGTGATATTACGAAATGCCGGATCGTTGACGTCCGGAGAAATAGACGCCGTGCGGTTGGTCGGGCCGAGAACACCGGCAACGTAGCGCGGTTTCTCCGGCGTGCGCGCGGTCCACTCATCAGCACAGGCGCGCGCCAGTTTCGCCGCCGCAAAGTTGATTTCCGCCGACAGGGATTCCATCTGGTAATCCGCCATCGCAATGGTCGTGGAGTTGAAGGTGTTGGTTTCGATGATATCCGCGCCCGCTTCAAAGTAGGCGTTGTGGATAGCGGCGATCACTTCCGGTTTACTGAGTACCAGCAGGTCGTTGTTGCCTTTGAGGTCGCATGGCCAGTCGGCAAAGCGTTCACCACGAAAATCGGCTTCGTTCAGTCGATAGCTCTGGATCATGGTGCCCATACCGCCGTCCAGCACCAGAATACGTTCATTTAACTGCGCACGCAGTTGTTCCACTTTGCTGCTCACACTTGCTCCCGACACGCTCAACCCAGATTTAATAAAAATTCAACAAACCATACTGGCATAAACGCATCTGTGGTAAAAGCGACCACCACGCAACATGAGATTTGTTCAACATTAACTCATCGGATCAGTTCAGCAACTATTGCATTAGCTAACAATAAAAATGAAAATGATTTCCACGATACAGAAAAAGGAGGCTGTCATGGTCGCACCCATTCCCGCGAAACGCGGCAGAAAACCCGCCGTTGCCACCGCACCAGCGACTGGACAGGTTCAGTCTTTAACGCGTGGCCTGAAATTACTGGAGTGGATTGCCGAATCCAATGGCAGTGTGGCACTCACAGAGCTGGCGCAACAAGCCGGGTTACCCAATTCCACGACCCACCGCCTGCTAACCACGATGCAACAGCAGGGTTTCGTGCGTCAGGTTGGCGAACTGGGACACTGGGCAATCGGTGCACATGCCTTTATGGTCGGCAGCAGCTTTCTCCAGAGCCGTAATTTGTTAGCAATTGTTCACCCTATCCTGCGCAATTTAATGGAAGAGTCTGGCGAAACGGTCAATATGGCGGTGCTTGATCAAAGCGATCACGAAGCGATTATTATCGACCAGGTACAGTGTACGCATCTGATGCGAATGTCCGCGCCTATCGGCGGTAAATTGCCGATGCACGCTTCCGGTGCGGGTAAAGCCTTTTTAGCCCAACTGAGCGAAGAACAGGTGACGAAGCTGCTGCACCGCAAAGGGTTACATGCCTATACCCACGCAACGCTGGTGTCTCCTGTGCATTTAAAAGAAGATCTCGCCCAAACGCGCAAACGGGGTTATTCATTTGACGATGAGGAACATGCACTGGGGCTACGTTGCCTTGCAGCGTGTATTTTCGATGAGCACCGTGAACCGTTTGCCGCAATTTCTATTTCCGGACCGATTTCACGTATTACCGATGACCGCGTGACCGAGTTTGGCGCGATGGTGATTAAAGCGGCGAAGGAAGTGACGCTGGCGTACGGTGGAATGCGCTGACTTTTTTCTGGCGGGCAGAGGCAATATTCTGCCCATCATACCTGAGTGGCAATAGAATAAGGGTGTCTGTTAATCGCATTGACGCCAAAATAACTTAATGTCATACACTTCACACACTTTTATTAACTCGGCATTATTTTTAAACATCAAACCACTTAATTATTAACAAAATCGCAAGATCTCATTCCACCGAAACTTTTACGGCTGCATTATGAGATTGAGCGATTTATGATATTTCTTTAGTTGTAATCATATTAAATTTTTTCACTGTTCTGATAGTTAAAATTCAAGACATCAATAAACAATGAGATATTTAAATGATTACTCGTATCCCTCGTAGTTCTTTCTCTGTAAATATTAATAATACAGCCCAGACAAATGAACACCAAACCCTGAGTAAATTGTTTTATAAAGAACTCGAGGATAAATTTTCTGGCAAGGAGCTGGCGACGCCTCTATTAAAAAGCTTCTCAGAGAACTGTAGACAAAATGGTCGTCATATCTTTAGCAACAAGGATTTTGTCATTAAATTTTCCACGTCCGTCTTACAAGCTGATAAGAAAGAAATTACGATAATTAATAAAAACGAAAACACGACACTTACTCAAACCATTGCCCCAATATTTGAAAAATACCTAATGGAAATTTTACCTCAACGCTCAGACACTCTTGATAAACAAGAATTAAACCTAAAATCAGATAGAAAAGAAAAAGAATTCCCAAGAATTAAACTTAATGGTCAATGTTATTTTCCGGGGCGACCCCAAAACCGTATAGTATGCCGACACATTGCTGCACAATATATTAATGATATTTATCAGAATGTTGATTACAAACCCCATCAAGATGATTACTCTTCAGCTGAAAAATTTCTCACGCACTTCAACAAAAAATGCAAAAACCAGACTTTGGCGTTGGTTTCCAGCCGTCCTGAGGGGCGTTGCGTTGCTGCCTGCGGTGATTTCGGGCTAGTTATGAAAGCATATTTTGACAAGATGGAATCAAATGGCATCAGTGTTATGGCAGCCATATTACTGGTGGATAACCATGCTTTGACGGTCCGGCTAAGAATAAAGAACACAACTGAAGGATGTACCCATTACGTGGTTTCGGTTTATGATCCTAATGTAACTAACGATAAAATAAGAATTATGAGCGAAAGCAAAGAGAATATTAAACACTATTCTCTGATGGATTTTATGAATGTAGATTATAGCCTCCTGAAATGGTCAAATGATCATATTATTAACCAATCTGTTGCAATAATTCCAGCACTTCCGAAAGAACAGCTATTGATGTTAAAAGGATCTGTGGATGAAATAACCCCTCCATTATCACCAGCAACGATGAATTTGCTAATGGCAATTGGTCAGAATCACCAACTTACGCAACTGATGATTCAGCTCCAGAAAATGCCAGAACTACATAGAACAGAAATGTTGACTGCCTATAATAGTGGACATATGAACGTTATTAATACTATTTTTAACGCATTACCCACTCTGTTTAATACGTTTAAATTCGATAAAAAAAATATGAAGCCCCTCCTCCTGGCAAATAATTCTAATGAATATCCCGGTTTGTTTTCAGCGATACAGCATAAACAACAAAATGTTGTAGAGACGGTTTATCTTGCTTTATCTAACCATGCACGCCTGTTTGGATTTACCGCTGAAGATATTATGGATTTTTGGCAACACAAAGCCCCACAAAAATACTCTGCCTTTGAGTTGGCTTTTGAATTGGGTCACCGGGTTATTGCTGAATTAATCCTTAATACATTAAATAAGATGGCTGAAAGCTTTGGCTTTACGGATAACCCTCGATACATTGCGGAGAAAAATTATATGGAAGCTTTACTCAAAAAAGCATCTCCCCATACCGTACGCTAAATCTTTGCCTGCGCCGATACGCATAAACATCTTCCACATGCCCTTCACGTATGCGGTTTTGTAGTGCGCGCCAGTAATCAGCGCGGAACAGGTCGGCGTGCATCTCTTCAAACAGCGGACCAATACGCGGGTCGGCGCATAGCCAGTGGCGAAACTCTTCCGGGAAAACATCGCCCGGCGAGACGCTGTACCACGGTTCGCTGGCAAGTTCGTCTTCCGGATAGCGCGGCGGCGGGATGTCGCGGAAATTCACTTCCGTCATGTAGCAAATTTCATCGTAATCATAAAAAACCACACGCCCGTGACGGGTGACACCGAAGTTTTTAAACAGCATGTCGCCAGGAAAAATGTTAGCAGCGGCAAGCTGGCGAATAGCGTTACCGTATTCTTCAATGGCGTCGCGCAACTGCTGACCTTCCACTTGTTCCAGCCAGATATTGAGCGGCACCATCCGCCGCTCAATATAAAGATGGCGAATCACAATTTGTTCGCCGAGATCGGTGATTTTTTCCGCTGCTTCCTGAAGCAGTAATTCCATTAATGCCGGGGAAATATGCCGCTTCTCCAGCACAAAGTTTTCAAACTCCTGGGTGTCCGCCATTCGGCCCACGCGATCGTGCTCTTTCACCAGTTGATAGCAGGCACGAACGTGAGCGGCAGACATCTCTTTCTGCGGCGCGAACCTGTCTTTGATGACTTTGAATACCCGATCAAAGCCCGGCAGCGTAAACACCAACATCACCATTCCACGAATACCCGGCGCTTCAATGAACTGCTCATTACAGCCCTGTAGATAAACGAGATATTCGCGGTAGCTTTCGGTTTTGGCGTGCTTCTGGCAGCCGATAGCCATATACAATTCAGCGGTGGTTTTACCTGGCAGAATTTCCCGTAGCCACTCGACCAGCGCTGCGGGCAGCGGCGCATAAACCATAAAATAAGAACGCGCAAAGCCAAAAACAATGCTCGCTTCGGCGGTCGTCGTCAGGCAGGTATCAATAAATAACTCGCCGTCGTCCGTCTGGTGGATCGGCAGCAAAAATGGCAATGTGCCGGAAGGTGTGATCAGTTTGCCTACCAGCCAGGCGGCTTTATTGCGGTAAAACAGTTCGTTCGCCACCTGTAAATGACTTTCCGCGAGGTTGTCTGTCCCCAGCGTTTCCGTCAGATGGCGAATAATGTAATGGATGTCACGGCTTTTATTCTGCCAGCGCAGGCGCAGCGGTAGGTCGCTGATAACGCGCATCAGTAGAGATTCCCAGCCGTGATCGGGGTGAAAGTCTTTCGCCAGCGGGCGGGGAATGGTACGAAAGCGGCGCTCTGGCTGAGAGCTAAAGATAAAAAGCCGCTCGGGAGTAAGCGAGCGGTGGTCAAATAACCGACAGTACACGGAGTTAAAAAAGCTCTCCGCAATCTCGAAGCGCGGGTAATCCGGCAACAGCCGGGTGTAATGCTCTTTAACACGTAGTAAAAATGCCGCGTCCGTACTTTGGCCGTTAGTAATGCAGCGCAGTTGCTCCACGACCAGACCAACGTGATGATCGTAAAGATGGATACGGTTTTTCATCGCCTGCTGGACAGCATGCCAGTCGGCCTGTTCGAAACGCTGCTGCGCACCGGAGGTCACTTCGAGGAATCGACCATACTGAGCATCGAAGCCTTGCAAAATGGTTTGAGCAATCAATAATTCCAGGCCACGCGGCATTTAGCGCCCTCATCAGGAGCAGAGAATTGCCGGATGCGGCGTAAACGCCTTATCCAGCCTACGTTCGGCAACGGTTGTAGGCATGATAAGACGCGCAAGCGTCGCATCAGGCATCGTGCACCGATTGCCGGATGCGGCGTAAATGCCTTATCCGGCCTACGTTCGGCAACGGCTGTAGGCATGATAAGACGCGCAAGCGTCGCATCAGGCATCGTGCACCGATTGCCGGATGCGGCGTGAACGCCTTATCCGGCCTACAGTCAGCAACGGTTGTTGTTGCTTAGAACTGCGATTCTTCAGTGGAGCCGGTCAGCGCGGTGACTGAAGACGTGCCGCCCTGAATAATAGTCGTCACTTTATCGAAGTAACCTGTACCCACTTCCTGCTGGTGAGATACGAAGGTATAGCCATCTTTCGCGGCGGCAAATTCCGGCTGCTGCACTTTCTCAACGTAGTGCTTCATACCCTCGCCCTGGGCATAGGCGTTTGCCAGGTCAAACATGTTGAACCACATGCTGTGGATACCTGCCAGGGTGATGAACTGGAACTTGTAGCCCATATCCGACAGCTGCTGCTGGAAGCTGGCAATAGTTTTGTCGTCGAGGTTTTTCTGCCAGTTGAACGACGGCGAGCAGTTATAAGCCAGCAGTTTGCCCGGATATTTCGCGTGGATAGCTTGTGCAAAGCGACGCGCCAGTTCCAGATCCGGCGTGGAGGTTTCACACCAGACCAGGTCAGCATATGGCGCATACGCCAGGCCACGGCTGATCGCTTGCTCAATGCCCGCATGAGTACGGAAGAAGCCTTCACTGGTACGCTCGCCGGTAATAAATTCGCTGTCATACGGGTCGCAATCGGAGGTGATCAGATCCGCCGCATCAGCATCGGTACGGGCAACCAGCAGGGTTGGAACGCCCGTCACGTCAGCTGCCAGACGCGCCGCGACCAGTTTCTGAATAGCTTCCTGAGTTGGCACTAAAACTTTGCCGCCCATGTGACCGCATTTCTTCACTGACGCCAGCTGATCTTCGAAGTGAACTGCCGCTGCACCGGCTTCAATCATCGCTTTCATCAGTTCAAAGGCATTCAGGACACCGCCAAAACCGGCTTCCGCATCGGCAACGATCGGCAGGAAGTAATCGACATAGCGCGGATCGCCCGGCTCAATGCCCGCGGACCATTGGATCTGATCGGCACGACGGAAGGTGTTGTTGATCCGCTCCACCACAGCTGGCACCGAGTTTGCCGGATAGAGCGACTGATCCGGATACATGCTGGCCGCCAGGTTAGCGTCCGCCGCTACCTGCCATCCCGACAGATAGACTGCTTCAATACCCGCTTTCGCCTGTTGCAGCGCCTGACCGCCAGTCAGTGCGCCGAGGCTGTTGATGTAGCCTTTTTTCGACTCACCGTGCAGCAGACGCCACATTTTCGCTGCGCCCAGTTGCGCCAGCGTGCATTCAGGATTGACTGAACCGCGTAATTTCACCACATCTTCCGCACTGTATGGGCGAGTAATGCCTTCCCAACGCGGTTGAGTCCACTCTTTCTGTAATTCTTCAATTTGTTGTGTACGGGTTTTCATGTGCAGATGCTCCATAGTTATGTGGTGGTTTACGCTAACAGGCGGTAGCCTGGCAGGGTCAGGAAATCAATTAACTCATCGGAAGTGGTGATCTGTTCCATCAAGCGTGCGGCATCGTCAAAACGCCCCTGGGAGAAACGTTCTTCGCCCAGTTCGCTGGCAATGACTTTCATCTCTTCGCCCAGCATCTGGCGGAACAAGGCTTTGGTCACCGGTTTGCCATTGCTCAACGTTTTTTGATGATGGATCCACTGCCAGATCGAGGTACGGGAAATTTCAGCCGTCGCCGCATCTTCCATCAGGCCATAAATCGGCACACAGCCGTTGCCAGAGATCCACGCTTCGATGTACTGCACAGCCACGCGAATGTTGGCGCGCATACCTTCTTCGGTGCGTTCACCATCACAAGGTGCCAGCAGCTGATCGGCAGTAATCGGCGCGTCTTGTTCGCGCATCACTTCAAGCTGATTTTTACGGGAGCCGAGAATGTCGTTGAATACCGCCATTGCCGTGTCCGCAAGGCCTGGGTGAGCGATCCATGTGCCATCGTGACCGTTATTGGCTTCCAGCGATTTATCCGCTTTTACTTTGTTGAGCACCTGGTTATTGTGCTCTTCATCTTTGCTCGGAATAAACGCCGCCATGCCGCCCATCGCAAAAGCACCGCGTTTATGGCAGGTTTTAATCAACAGGCGTGAGTAAGCATTCAGGAATGGTTTATCCATCGTCACTGCCTGTCTGTCTGGCAGGACGCGATCGGGATAGTTTTTCAACGTTTTGATATAGCTGAAGATGTAATCCCAACGACCGCAGTTCAGACCAACAATATGGTCACGCAGCGCGTGAAGGATTTCATCCATCTGGAACACGGCGGGCAGCGTTTCAATCAGCAACGTCGCCTTGATGGTGCCGCGCGGCAGATTAAAGCGATCTTCTGCATAGCTGAAGACTTCGCTCCACCAGGCCGCTTCCTGCCAGGACTGGGTTTTCGGCAGATAGAAATAGGGACCACTGCCCTTTGCCAACAGTGCCTGATAGTTGTGGAAGAAATAGAGCGCAAAATCAAACAGGCTGCCGGGGATTGCCTCACCACGCCAGGTGACATGTTTTTCCGGCAAGTGCAGACCGCGTACCCGACAAATCAAAACCGCTGGATTGGGCTTGAGCTGATAAATTTTGCCTGCTTCATTGGTATAGCTGATGGTGCCGTTAACTGCATCACGCAGGTTAATTTGCCCGTCGATCACTTTGTTCCAGTCCGGGGCCAGTGAATCTTCGAAATCGGCCATAAAGACTTTCACATTGGCGTTCAGTGCGTTGATCACCATCTTGCGCTCAACCGGGCCAGTTATCTCGACTCGACGATCTTGTAAGTCCGCAGGAATACCACGAATTTTCCAGTCTGTATCACGAATGGAAGCTGTTTCCGAAATAAAATCAGGCAACGTTCCGTTATCAATATCTTGCTGCTGCTGAATGCGCGCTGCCAGAAGTTTATTGCGTTGTGGCGTAAAATGCGTCACCAGCTCAGTCAGAAATTCTACCGCTTCGGCAGTAAGAATTTGCTTCTCCTGCTCGCCATACGGCCTTGTGAAAGCCAGTTCATCGGTTGTTGTTGCCTGTTCAGTCATCGTGCAGCTCCTCGTCATGGATCCGAAAACTTCCCCACTGTGAACGAAGGATCGTTGTGCGCTTTTCGTTCAGCACAACTAAGACTACTCATTTAAAAATCAAAATCAAAAACAATTTCCATTTTAATTAAAAATACTTGATAACTTATTGATAACAATATGAATAAAATTTATTCACTTGCTGAGGTGCGTTTCGGAAATAAAAAAGGCACCCGAAGGTGCCTGAGGTAAGGTGCTGAATCGCTTAACGATCGACTATCACAGAAGATTAATCCAGCGTTGGATTCATGTGCCGTAGATCGTATGGCGTGATCTGGTAGACGTAATAGTTGAGCCAGTTGGTAAACAGCAAATTACCGTGACTACGCCAGCTCGCTCGCGGTTTGTTTTGCGGATCGTTGTGCGGGAAATAGTTATACGGTACATCCGGGTCTAGTCCGGCTTCCACATCGCGGAAATATTCCTGCGCCAGCGTTTGCGCATCATATTCGGGATGGCCCGTCACAAAGGCAATGCGCTTATCTTTACTGGCAAACAGATATGCATCCCCTTCTTCCGTCTCTGCCAGAATTTCCAGATCGGTGTAATCACGAATCAACGCTGCCGGAAAGTCAGCATAGCGCGAATGCGGTGCCAGGAATGAATCATCAAAGCCACGCGTCAGAAGCGCATGAGGATGGAGAATATGATGCTCGTAAACGCCAGAGAGTTTGTCGGTGCGAGTTTGCTTAGGAATGCCGTAGAGGATATTGAGCGCGGCCTGTACCGCCCAGCAGACAAACAGCGTCGAGGTGACGTGATCTTTCGACCACTCCAGCACCTGTTTGATCTGCGGCCAGTAAGCGACATCATTAAACTCCACCAGGCCCAGCGGCGCACCGGTTACAATCAGACCGTCAAAGTTCTGTTCCTGAATATCTTCAAAGTTACAGTAGAAGTTGTTCAGATGCTCTGCGGGCGTGTTGCGCGATTCACGGGAATCGATGCGCAACAGCTGAATATCGACCTGCAAAGGTGAGTTTGAAAGCAGGCGCAGAAACTGATTTTCAGTTTCAATCTTCTTCGGCATCAGGTTAAGGATCAGAACCTTAAGTGGACGAATTTCCTGACCAGACGCACGAGAAGTTGTCATCACAAAGACGTTTTCTTCACGCAAGAAATTGACGGCGGGTAGCTCGTCCGGCACACGAATCGGCATAACCTGATTACCTCACTACATACGCTTATACGTTTAGACATCCAGATAGCTGAAGATAACCAGAAAATTTGCCAATGTCGAGCCTGCATGTTGAAGGTGAGAAAGTTTCAAGGAAAAGACTACGTTAGAATATAAGAATGACTAAAAGGAGAGAAAATGGTTATTAGTATTCGCCGCTCGCGGCATGAGGAAGGGGAAGAACTCGTTGCGATTTGGTGTCGTTCGGTCGATGCCACCCACGATTTTTTATCAGCGGAGTATCGGGCCGAGCTGGAAGAACTGGTGCGTTCCTTTCTGCCGGAAGCACCGTTGTGGGTCGCGGTTAATGAGCGGGATCAGCCGGTTGGATTTATGTTGTTAAGTGGGCAGCATATGGATGCGCTGTTTATCGATCCTGATGTGCGCGGCTGCGGCGTAGGTCGGGTGCTGGTGGAGCATGCGCTCTCGATGGCACCGGAACTGACAACCAACGTTAATGAGCAAAATGAGCAGGCGGTTGGGTTCTATAAGAAGGTGGGGTTTAAGGTTACGGGACGCTCTGAGGTGGACGATTTGGGGAAACCGTATCCGTTGCTGAATCTGGCGTATGTGGAGGAATAAGCTGCCCCTGCCGTGCCTGCCCAGGCTGGAGAAGACGCGCCAGCGTCGCACCCGGCATTTTTTTCTGCGCCAATGCAAAAAGGCCATCCTGACGGATGGCCTTTCGCTAAATTTGATGCCTGGCAGTTTATGGCGGGCGTCCTGCCCGCCACCCTCCGGGCCGT
>ERZ791760.397-NODE-397-length-19937-cov-2.929283_pt1 | contig 19937 bp, 16 predicted proteins | sample MGYA00509950_ERZ791760 | MGnify/ENA primary metagenome ERZ791760 (study PRJEB30046, sample SAMN00792002) | human gut metagenome | study: EMG produced TPA metagenomics assembly of the A metagenome-wide association study of gut microbiota in type 2... | reverse complement strand
CCCGTCCCTGCTTCCTCTGCCTGAGCCACAAGCCGGAAGAGCAAGAGTCTGTCCGCATCCTGCTGGACGAGCCTTTCAGCCTGCGACTGAATCCATACCCCATTCTGCCGGGACATCTCACCATCTCCACGGGAAGTCACCAGTGGCAGACATTGGCCGACAAAACTTCGCGCCGGTTGCCCGAACGCCTGGTCGACTGGCTGGAGAAGCATTTTGCCAGCGGCTACACCGTGTTCTACAACGGAGCCAAATGCGGTGCTTCTGCCCCCGACCACTTCCATTTCCAGGCCGTACGTCAGGAAGATGTGCCCCTCATCCGCCAATGGGAAAAACTGATGAGCACTGCAGTAGAAAAAGGTTTCGAACCCCTCTCCGACGGCAAGTCCTGCATCGCCTACGACATCGAAGGATACTTCTGTCCGATACGGGCCTTCATCACTCAGGGAGGACTGGCCACAGGTGTCCGGCTGATTGACAGCTACCTGCACAGCCTGCCCCTGCACGAAGGAGAAACCGAGCCACGCTACAACCTCTTTGCCTGGAACGACCCACGCTACGGATTTGTCACCGTCTACATTCCGCGCACAGCCCATCGTCCGCAGTGCTACACTGCCGAAGGCGACGCACAGCTGATAGTCAGTCCCGGTGCCCTCGATATGGCCGGCATCCTTGTGACGGCCCGCGAAGAAGATTTTCAAAAACTGGACGCTGACACGCTCCGCCAAATCTACCACGAAGTAACACATTAAGCATCATGAAAGAACCTGAAATTAACGTGGGCATCGTCAATGCCCTTGAAATAGCCTTTACACTAAATGCCAAGTTTCTGGCCAAAGGAGAAACCGTATCGGGCAAGCAACGTGTATCCTTCGACGAAGGAGGAATTTCCTGGAACGGCAACGTGTACCGGGAGCTGACCTTCACCCCGTTGGAAGACGATTCCTCCTTCTCACTCGAAGACGTAACCATCGGTATCAATTTCCACTGGGAACGTCAGGAAACACAGACCTTCCTCGGCACCCTGCGTCTGGTAGTAGACGAAGGAAAGATTACCGCCATCAACCAGGTTCCGGCAGAAGACTACCTGACCAGCGTCATCTCGTCCGAGATGAACGCCACTTCTTCCCTGGAATTCCTGAAAGCCCATGCCGTCATCTCACGAAGCTGGCTTTTAGCACAAATTGAAAAGCGGAAGGCCCTCAGCAAACAGGGAAGTAACTTCTTCCCCTTCCTCAAGACCGAAACAGAATACATCCGCTGGTACGACCGCGAAGACCATACCATCTTCGACGTATGCGCCGACGACCATTGCCAACGCTATCAGGGCATTACCCGTGCCTCCAACCAGAGTGTGGTGGAGGCCGTGAAGGAAACACGCGGCCAGGTGCTCATGCACAAGCATGCCATCTGCGACGCCCGTTTCTCGAAGTGCTGCGGCGGAGTGACCGAAGAGTTCAACTACTGCTGGGAAGACAAGCATTATCCTTACCTCAGTGCCGTGCGCGACTTGGACACGGATGCCCCCCTGCCCGACCTCACCCAAGAGGAAGAAGCCGAACGATGGATACGCCAGCGTCCGGAGTCTTTCTGCCACACCACTGATCCGAAAATCCTTTCACAGATACTCAACAACTACGACCAGGAGACACACGATTTCTACCGCTGGAAAGTGAGATACACGCAAGCCGAACTGGCCGAACTGATTGCCACGCATACCAAGAGCGATTACGGAGAGATACTCGACCTTATCCCCGTAGAGCGTGGAAAATCGGGACGTATCAGCCGGCTGAAGATTGTAGGAACCCTGAAAACAATGACCATCGGAAAGGAACTGGAAATACGACACACCCTCTCACCTACCCACCTGTTCAGCTCAGCATTCGTGGTCGACAAGGGACCGGAAGTGAACGGAGTGCCCGAATGGTTCGAACTGACCGGTGCCGGATGGGGACACGGTGTGGGACTCTGTCAGATCGGTGCTGCCGTGATGGGCGAAAAAGGATATTCCTACGACCAGATTCTGCTGCATTACTACCGGGGAGCTGAAATACGTAAGTTATACTAAAAACGAACGACTATGCGCACACGCTCTCCCTGGTACTGGGTACCCTCGCTCTACTTTGCCGAAGGACTTCCCTACGTAGCTGTCATGATTTTATCGCTGGTGATGTACAAACGGATGGGCATCTCGAATACGGAGGTGGCCCTCTACACCAGCTGGCTGAACCTGCCCTGGGTCATCAAGCCCCTGTGGAGCCCGTTTATCGACCTACTCCGCACCAAACGGTGGTGGATTGTCACGACCCAGTTGCTACTGGGTGCCGGACTGGCCGGCATTGCCTTCACCATCCCCACCAGCCATTTCTTCCAGACCACATTAGCGGTGTTCTGGCTCGTAGCCTTCAGTTCCGCCACCCACGACATCGCCGCCGACGGCTTCTACATGTTAGGTCTTACCCCGCATCAGCAAGCCTTCTTCGTGGGCATCCGCAGCACGTTCTACCGCTTTGCCACCATCGCCGGACAAGGACTGCTCATTATGCTGGCCGGCTGGCTGGAAGAAATGACCGGGCGCACATCGTACGCCTGGAGCATCACCTTCTTCACGTTAGCAGGCTGCCTGCTAGCTCTGTGGCTCTACCATTCCTTCGTACTGCCCCGTCCTGACCAAGACTGTCCGTCGGTTGCCCGGCAAGGAGAAGCCCGGAGCATACTGACCGATTTCCTGCTTACCTTCCGTTCCTTCTTCCAGAAAGAACAAGCGCTTACCGCCATCCTGTTCATGCTGCTCTACCGCTTGCCCGAGGCACAGTTAGCCAAGATGGGCATTCCCTTTCTGCTCGACCCGGTGGAACAAGGAGGACTCGGCATGACCACGGCACAGATAGGCTTTGCCCAAGGAACGCTCGGCATTGTCGGTCTCACCTTGGGAGGTATCCTGGGAGGCATTGCCGTAGCACGCCACGGACTGCGCCGCTGGCTCTGGCCGATGGTATGGGCCATCTCCCTGCCCGACATTGTCTACGTGTACCTGAGTTACGCCCAGCCCGACAACTTAATCATCGTGAACAGCTGCATCTTTGTGGAACAGTTCGGCTACGGATTCGGTTTCACGGCCTACATGCTCTACCTTATTTATTTTGCCAACGGCACACACAAGACCTCGCACTATGCCATCTGTACCGCCTTCATGGCCTTGGGCATGATGCTGCCGGGCATGATAGCCGGCTGGATGCAAGAAACCATAGGCTACCAGCTGTTCTTCATCTGGATTATGGTGTGCACACTGGCCACCTTCGGCGTTACCGCCCTGCTGAAAATCGACCCTAAATTCGGGAAGAAATAAAAAGAGACGTCTTGTCCGGCCTTTACTTCCCAGAAAGGAAGTGCCGGACAAAACGCATAAAATTCAATACCGTATCCGACTCCTGCCCCTGAGCCGATACAAAACAGAAATGCCGCTTGAATTGCAGGCCCTCAATGTCAATCACCTGAAAGTCTCCTTCCTTCAGTTCCCTCTCTAAGGCATAGATTGACACGATGCCCATACAGTTGCTGCACCGCAAGAACGACTTGATACCTTCCGTACTGCCTAAGTGCATCCGCACATTCAGCGAAGAAAGCTTCAGTCCCTGCTCTGCCAATACCATCTCAATGGCATCCAGCGTGCCGGCCCCCCGCTCACGAAGCACCAATGGCACACGAACAAACTCTTCCAGCGTCAGTTCCTCCTTTCCGGCCCAGTGGCCGCGCGGACAAACTACCGGCACCAGTTCATCGCACAAAAACGGGTCGTAGCGCAGGCTGGGCAGACGGAACACCCCTTCCACCATACCCACGTCAATGGTATGCTCCTGCAAAGCCTTCTCCACATTACGCGAATTAGTGTCCATCAATGACACACTCATCTTGGGATAACGCTCCGTGAAAGCAGCCAGCACAGGCGGAAGCACATACTGTGAGATTGTCGTACTGGCCCCTAACCGTAACTCTCCCGCATACTCATTGTTCAACTGGTGCATGTCGTACTCCAGCTTGCGGTAATCGTCCAAAATCCGTTCGCAGTGCTCCATCAGCAATTTTCCAGCCTCAGTGAGCGAAATGGAATTTCCCTTCCGGTCGAACAGACGCACACCATAGAGACTCTCCAGTTCCCTAACATGCTTGGTCACTGCCGGCTGACTCACAAACAACTCCTGCGAAGCCTTGGTAAAACTAAGGTTTCGTGCCACACTATAGAAAGCTTTCAAACGGAAATCCGACATGCCTCCACAAAGATTAAAGTTCCTCTGCCCGGATGCCCAACGACTGAAGAATGGCAAATCCTAACATTTCAAAGGAATATTCATAATCGTGTGCCGGAGGATTCATACCGAACACCGTCACACCATCTTTTCCCTTTATCTTTGCTGCCTGCTGCTCCACAGCAGTCCCATATCCCTCTTCATCGGGCACCAGCATGATTCGGCGTGCATCTTTCGATTCGGTCAGCAGTTGCAGTGATTCCGTAAACAAGTCCTCCCGACGGGCCATATCCGAAGGCTGGAAAGCATAAAGCGCAACCTCGCCCAGGCGGCTCTGGAATGCCATACCGTGAACCTCTTTTTCCAAATCGGAAGGAAGGCAGAAATTCATCCGGCTATGCTCCTCATCATACACAAAAATTACCTGTATCTCATTCTTGCCCGGCTCAATTCCGGCATCCAAAACCAGGCACTCCAGCAACACGGCCAAATCAGCCTTAGGTAGTTCACGCCCCACCAACGGTGCGAAATGTGCCGCCATATCCTTCCCCACGCGGTCAAGGAAAGCTGCATCAATCAAAATTACATCAGAAGCAAAGGGTATTTTCTTTTCCATATTAGTTAATGTGTTTCTATTTATACTTGTTTCCAGTTGATGAAATAACCGTCTTCCATGATGCAATCAGAATTTTGTATTCCAATTGGGTATTTCATACTAAACAATTAATAATGAATAACGGGGAACGGCAAATGCTTATTTGATTCAAGCCTTTATACAAAGATAAGAAAAATATCCAAGAGCCAATATTTACCCCTGATTATTTAAAATTCATTGCAATTCCTGACAGGATATTCCATCTGTCTCATTCAAAGCATTCTCATTTCTTTATTCAATGCATTTTTGTGTACAGCTACCGATTTACTTCTTCCTCCAACGGGCTGCGAACACTCTTCTTTTTCTTTGAACAGACGTATGAAATGGCTGGCCGACTGGAAACCTGACTTTTCTGCAATTTCAGCAATCGTCAATTCCGGACATTTCTTCAGCATAGTCTTTGCATATTCCAACCGAAGACTGGAAATCCATTCACGGAATGACAACTGATAAACCAGCTTAATATAACTGGAAAGATAAGTACGGTTAGTCTTCAGTATTTCTGAAAGCTCTTTCAGTGTCAGCCCTAATTTAAGATAGCCCTTCTCTTCTATCCAGACAGCCAGTCTTTCTGCAATGTCAGAGAAACTAGGAGGAAGAGCCTGCATTTCCCCTATCGCTATAGCTGAAACATCTCCTTCCGATGGCATTTCTGACTCGAAGACCTGCTCCACTTGCTCGTAGAACAACAGATAGTTCATATAGGAGCAATAAAGATAAATATAAAAAGGAACAGACGACAGAATCCAGATATACACATATTTGTCAGGAAGGAAGGTCAATAGGCCACACCCTACTCCAAAAATCACCGCCCAATAAGTAAAAATGGACAACCACTGTATATAAGCACCCACATTATCAGAATGGGTATCATCACACAGTCGTACTGCTCTACGATAGGCCAGAATAAGCCGGCGTGCCAGAACAAATCCATACGTTACCAGCCATACGCACATAACCAGAATACCCATTTTTTGAATCAAACCTTTTGGCAATCCTAATAGTACCACCCCCGACAAGGCTGTAAACAGCAACCACTGACACACATGTACCATAAAGCGCCGCCGCGTAATATAGAAACGATCAAGCAATGTAGTAAGCGCCGAACTGAAAAGCCAGTAACAAAGGAAATAGGTAGACAGATTCATCAAGATGGCTGCATCCACATTCTGGAAACGGATTTCTGCAAAGAAATGTACGGAATAATTGGCAGCCAACAATAGCACGGCAAATCCCATTACCCTACGCGAACGAAGATAATTGCTAAAGATTGCTTTGTCCGGCACCGGGGCAAAAATAAAATAAAAGCCGAAAAACAGCATCAACGGCAAGGCGATGCAAAGCGAATAACTATATATAGGATGTGTTATCATTTTTCAATGCCTCCAACCATTATAAGAACTCATAAACTATACCCCAAATGTACAAAAAATATCTGAAAAACTTAAAGCCTCCAGCAAGTTTCCTTGCCAGAGGCTTCTTTTTATTTATCGATTAAAGAAAATTAATCTTCCATCAACTTGCGATAACGCACGCGCTTCGGCTCGACATTGCCCATACGCTTCATCTTATTTTCTTCGTATTCCGTGTAAGAACCCTCGAAGTAGAACACCTGACTGTCTCCTTCAAAAGCTAAGATGTGGGTACAGATACGGTCAAGGAACCAACGGTCGTGGCTGATAACTACGGCACATCCGGCAAAGTCTTCCAAACCTTCTTCCAGCGCACGGAGAGTGTTTACGTCAATATCGTTGGTCGGCTCGTCGAGCAACAACACGTTACCTTCTTCCTTCAATGCCATGGCCAGGTGCAGACGGTTACGTTCACCACCAGAAAGCATACCGCAGAGTTTTTCCTGATCAGAACCGGAGAAATTAAAGCGGCTCAGGTATGCACGGGCATTCACATCGCGGTTACCCATACGAATCAGGTCGTTACCGCCACTGATTACCTGGTATACGGTCTTGTTCGGGTCAATGTCCTTGTGCTGCTGGTCTACATAGGCCACTTTCACAGTCTCGCCTACTTCAAACTCGCCTTTATCCACACTTTCCAGTCCCATAATCAGGCGGAACAACGTCGTCTTTCCGGCACCGTTCGGACCGATAACTCCCACGATACCGTTAGGCGGCAGCATGAAGTTCAAGTCGTCGAAAAGCAATTTATCGCCATACGCCTTGGCCACATGCTTGGCTTCGATAACCTTGTTTCCCAGATGCGGACCGTTCGGAATAAAGATTTCCAGCTTTTCTTCCTTCTCCTTCACATCTTCGTTCAAGAGTTTGTCGTACGAATTCAGACGAGCCTTACCCTTGGCCTGACGAGCCTTAGGAGCCATGCGCACCCATTCCAACTCGCGTTCCAGCGTCTTACGACGCTTGCTGGCCGTCTTCTCTTCCATTTCCATACGCTTGGTCTTCTGCTCCAGCCAGCTTGAATAATTTCCCTTCCAAGGAATACCTTCACCACGGTCAAGTTCCAGAATCCATCCGGCCACATGATCCAAGAAGTAGCGGTCGTGTGTTACGGCAATTACCGTTCCTTCGTACTGCTGCAAGTGCTGTTCCAGCCAGTCAATGCTTTCTGCATCCAAGTGGTTGGTCGGCTCGTCGAGCAACAGGATGTCCGGTTTCTGCAACAACAGACGGCACAAAGCCACACGGCGGCGTTCACCTCCCGAAAGGTTCTTCACCAGCTGGTCTTCGGGCGGACAGCGCAATGCATCCATCGCACGTTCCAGTTTGCTGTCAAGATTCCACGCATCGGTAGCGTCAATAATATCCTGCAGTTCGGCCTGACGCGCAAAGAGTGCGTCCATCTTTTCCGGATCTTCATAATATTCCGGCAAACCGAACTTCTGATTGATTTCTTCGTATTCGGCCAGCGTGTCTACCACCTGCTGCACTCCCTCCATCACGACTTCCTTCACAGTCTTCGTGTCGTCAAGCTGAGGTTCCTGTGCCAGATAACCTACAGAATATCCCGGTGAAAATACCACTTCACCCTGGTAGTTCTTTTCGATTCCGGCAATGATTTTCATCAAAGTAGACTTACCGGAACCGTTCAAACCGATGATTCCGATTTTCGCGCCATAAAAAAAGGATAGGTAGATGTCTTTCAATACCTGTTTGTTGTTCTGGAATGATTTGCTCACTCCCACCATTGAAAAGATAATTTTCTTGTCGTCTGCCATATTCTTTATATTAGTTAAGTTATCTATTCTTCATTCGTTTCATGAAATAGCCGTGCACCACTGCCTGATAAATCAACAGGCCTGCCAGCAGAATGAGCGATGCAGCCCGGAACTGTTGTCCGGAGATGTCTTCTGTGTATTTCCCGAAGAACACGCCCAGCATGACGCCCGACTCCCAAAGCAACTGATAGGTGTGATAGCCCGTTCCGCGCTCACAGTGCAAAGGAAGACGTATCATCATCCGCAAGAACTGAAGCAGGGAGAAACCCATGCCCAATCCGGTCAGGAAACCTGCTCCCATCAGCATTCCTTTTTCGGTGGAACAGCCCAGCAGCCATACTGCCACGCACATCAATACCAGTCCGACACCATTCAGCAGGCGGCCGTTCACTTGCTTGCGAACCACGCGGTCCAGCAGCAGGAAGACGATAAATCCGGCTATGATACAAATGTAGAAAAAAGTATCGAAAATCGAGCTGAACAGCACCCCTAAAATGAAGGGAACCACCATCATGTTCAGCCCCGGAATCAAGGTACGGAAAAGCAGAAAACGGTCGAACGACAGCAACGGAAGGTCCAACGGAGCACGGAAACAGACTTCCACCATGGAAACCAGTACGACCGGAAGGGCACAAAGTCCCACAAAAAGATAAATCTGCTGCTGGAAAGAAAGATACCAGCCTGCATTATATCCCAACAGGATGCCGCACAGCATACCGAGTACCCCCGACCAGGTGAAAACCACACTGGCCTTGTTTCTGTACTGGCTGGGAGTTACATCGATGACCAGGGTACTGCCCATGGCCATCAGTACCACCCCAAACAAGGCTCCCTGAAGCACACGCAAAAGGAAAATCATCCCCCACTCTCCGGCGTATGGATACAACAATCCCAAAAGCGCCAGCAGCAGAAGGCTGCGCGTACACACATTCTTACGCTTAAACGTATCGACCAGGTAATTATTGAAAGCTCCCAAAAGAAAAAGAGAAGCTCCAAAGATGGCTATGGCACCTCCGGCCTGAAATCCCGTATACCCTCCTTCTGACACCATCCAGTGATGAAGTGCAGGAAACAGCATATACACTGCCGTATACAGGAAAAAATTAGCGATGAGCAAAAGATTAAAATTCTTGTTCCACATTTTTTCTACATCTAATAGAAAACACAAATGCACAGACTGCGACTTTTAAATTGTCCGGAAGAACCGGACTTTGCAGTCCATGCATCTGCGGCTTATAAGTGATAATCTTAGTATTGTTCTGACTCGTTAGGGAAGTCACAAGCTTTAACGTCGGCTACATAATGTCCGATGGCATCGGTCATCACGGTATTCAGGTCGGCATAGCGACGAAGGAAACGCGGGCTGAATCCTTTGGTCATACCCAGCATGTCAGTCACTACCAATACCTGTCCGTCTACTCCTCCACCGGCTCCGATTCCGATAACCGGAATAGTCAGCTCCTGAGCCACACGGGTTGCCAGTGCTGCCGGAATTTTCTCCAGTACCAGAGCGAAGCATCCGGCTTCTTCCAGCAGACGCGCATCCTTAATCAGCTTTTCAGCTTCTGCGTCTTCTTTGGCGCGTACACCGTAAGTTCCGTATTTATTGATAGACTGAGGCATCAGTCCCAGGTGTCCCATCACGGGCATTCCGGCACCGATGATACGGCGAATCACGTCGATGACTTCTTCACCACCTTCCAGCTTCAGGGCATCAGCATGTGTTTCTTTCATGATGCGGATAGCATTGCGCACCCCGTCAAACGGGTCTGCCTGATAAGAACCAAATGGCATATCCACCACTACCAATGCACGCTTCACACCGCGCATCACTGACTTTCCGTGATAAATCATCTGCTCCACGGTAATAGGCAAGGTCGTCACGTTACCCGCCATCACATTCGAAGCTGAATCACCTACCAGAATCACATCCACACCTGCGCCGTCTACAATCTGCGCCATTGTATAATCATAAGAGGTCAACATGGAAATCTTTTCACCTCTCTGTTTCATCTCAATCAAACGGTGAGTCGTTACCTTACGAGTATCACCAGAAAGATATCCTGCCATAGTTTTCTTCTGAATTAATAAAATTTCCGCAAAAATAGCCGATTTTTCCGAATCAGACAAGCCTTACAGCAAGTTCATCATTTCTTCATACGTAAAACAGGTGAAATCTGGAATCACCCGGGCGCACTGATTTTGAATGGCTTCCGCAGGATTGGTGGTGCTCAGTCCCACTACAGGCATGCCTGCTGCGTTTCCCGCCTGAATGCCATGGAACGAATCTTCAAACACGACGCAATTGGCCGGGAGAGTTTCGAAAACTTTGGCTCCAAGCAAAAAACAATCGGGGTCCGGCTTGGATTTCTGAAACATCTCGGCCGTGAGTATCCGGTCCACCATGTCTTTCAATTCAGGATGTGCCGCATACACATTGGCCATTTTCTTCTCGTTCGAGCTGGTCACTATAGCTATTTTCACTCCATGGGCACGAAGGTTCTGCATGAACTCTGCCACTCCCGGCACATATTCATAGCGCATCTCTGTCTCGAAACGGTTCAGGCCTTCTGTAATTTCAGCCTGTTCATGCTCCATTCCCTGAAAATAACGGTCGTAAATCTGCCGCAGCGTCTGTCCCTTGATGATTTTTCCGAATTCCTCGTATTCCGGATGGTATTTCTTTCCCACCTCATTCCAGAAGATGCTGTACTGTGACTCAGTGTCCATCACTACTCCGTCAAAATCAAAAAGTGCTGCTACGCATTTAGTTTTGTCCATTGGTATGTTTAGTTTGATTTAACGGTACAAAGTTCTAAAATATTGCTTCATATTCCTAACTTTGGAAATTAAAATAAACAAACGTACATGAAAGAAAACAATCCGCATATATTGGGAGAAGCCCCTATCGGGAAACTACTGGTAGAATATTCCATTCCTGCCATTATCGGAATGACACTGACTTCCTTGTATAACATCATAGACAGTATTTTCATCGGTCATGGTGTGGGAGCCCTGGCCATCTCCGGTCTGGCCATTACCTTTCCGCTGATGAACCTGCTGGTAGCCTTCTGTACACTGGTGGGCGTAGGAGGTGCCATACTTTCTTCCATCCGACTGGGACAAAAGGATAAAAAGGGAGCAGAAGATATTCTCGGTAACGTAGCCATTCTTTGTGTCATTAATGCCATCTTCTACGGCGGATTGGCATTTATCTTTCTGGAACCGATTCTCTTTTTCTTCGGAGCCAGCGAAGCTACCCTGCCGTATGCCCGCGATTTTATGCAGGTAATTTTATTGGGCAGTCCGATTTCTTACGTCATGATCGGGCTTAACAACATCATGCGTGCCACCGGTTACCCGAAAAAAGCCATGCTTTCTTCCATGCTGACCGTAGGCTGCAACATTATTCTGGCTCCGATTTTCATTTTTGTACTGAACGGGGAGCGGCACTTGCGACCATCTGCTCACAGTTCATCGGCATGCTGTGGGTATTGTATCACTTCTACAGTCCGAAGACTTATATCCGCTTCCAGCGTCACAGCATGCGACTGAAACAACACATCATAGCCAATATTTTTGCCATCGGCATGTCGCCCTTCGTCATGAATGTGTGTGCCTGATGCATCGTGATTTTCATCAACAACCGTCTGCTCAACTATGGAGGTGATATGGCAATCGGTGCATTCGGCATCCTTAACCGTATCCAGATGCTCTTTATCATGATTGTAATGGGTATCACCATGGGAATGCAGCCCATCACGGGATACAACTACGGTGCACAACATTTCGACCGCGTAAAAAGAACCTTGAAGCTGGGAATCACGGCAGGATGTATCATTACTACCTTAGGATTTATAATCGGTGAGCTGTTTCCCGGTATATTTGTCGGCATGTTTACTGACAACCACGAACTGACTGATGAAGCGACACTGGCCCTGAGAATTGGCATTCTATCCTTCCCGGTGGTAGGTGCACAGATTGTCATCACCCAGTTCTTTCAGTCCATCGGAAAAGCCCGGATTTCCATCTTCCTGTCTCTTTCCCGCCAGCTGCTCTTCCTTCTTCCGGGACTGGCTTTTCTCCCACCCTTCTATGGCGTAGAAGGTGTATGGTTCAGCATGCCGTTATCCGATGCCTTGGCCTTCGCCGTGGCAGCCTTGATGCTGGCATACCACTATAAGAAAAAGATGTCAGGCACCGATTTACGGACAGTTTAAAAGCTTTCTGAGAAAAGAAGAGCCAGATTCAGCACAGATACAATCACTGCCATGGTGTAAAGCACAAAACTGCTCCACCGGGAGTTGGCATATTGCCCCATGACCCGTTTAGAGGAGGTCAACCCTACCTGCAAGAAAATGGTAAACGGAAGCTGAATGCTCAGTATCATTTGTGAGATGATCAATCCTTGGAAAGGATTCTCGATGAACAGAATGACAACCAGTGCAATTCCCAATGAAAGTAGAATTCCTACACGAGAGTGCACATCCTTTACATGGTAGGATTCACCAAACATGCCGGCAAAAATGGAACCGGCAGCCATCCCGCTTGTCACAGTGGAAGAGATACCTGCCATCAGCAAGGCAAGAGCAAAGATAGTAGCAGCCTGATTGCCAAGCAAAGGCTCCAACAAGCTCTTGGCCTGCTGCAACTCTTCTACTCCAATATGGTTAGCAAAGAAGGTAGCCGCAGCCAGCAAAATCATCGCACTGTTGATAGCCCAGCCTACTCCCATAGAGAACAGGGTGTCATAGAATTCATATTTTAATAATTTACGGATAGAAGCATCGTCCTTCTTGTTGTATTCCCGGCTCTGTACCACTTCCGAGTGCAAGAACAAGTTATGAGGCATCACCACGGCCCCCAGCACACTCATTATCACCAACAGACTACCCTCGGGAATAGAAGGCGTCACCCACGAACGGGCAGCCAAAGGCCAGTCTATATCAACCAGGAAAAGTTCATAGAGAAATGATAGTCCTATCACCGACACAAATGCAATAATAGAGCGCTCAATCCGCTTGTAGGAATTGGTAAACAGCATGATTGTGACAAAGAATGCCGTGAGAAGGGAACCCCAGATAATAGGAATATCGAATAACATTTCCAAGGCAATGGCTCCTCCCAAAATCTCAGCCAGAGAAGTGGAGATAGATGCCAATACGGCTGTTCCCAAGATAGGACGTGACACCCATTTCGGCGTATATTTCGTGGCAGCCTCACTCAAGCAAAGTCCGGTAACAATTCCCAAATGAGCCACATTATGCTGCAACACAATGAGCATAATAGTAGACAAGGTAATCACCCACAACAAGGAGTACCCGAAGTCTGCTCCTGCCGCAAAATTAGAAGCCCAGTTTCCCGGATCTATAAAACCAACGGTCACAAGCAAACCGGGACCAATATATTTAAAGAAATCCAGTCCACCAAGATAACGCTGGTGGTCCTTACGTCGTAATTCTTTGATGAAATTCCACATACCTATAAAGCTGTTTTAATAAATAAAAACACACTTAGCCGATAGAATGTTCACACAAAGAGTAAAGAAATTTGTAATTAGTTCAAAATTAAATCGGCCCAACCTGCCGCATGATACCAAGAGATGGATTGCTCGTAGTAATCATTCCAAGCTGTTTTATTAGCAACATAAGGATTATATTCTTTTGGAATATACATACCGATTCCACAAAAACGGGCTTCATCAACTATGACTCCATCAAATTCATAGTCAGTGCCTGACAAGCAATCTTTAGCTATCACAGCCTGATTCAGGGCCGACTGCACAGTTGACACAGCTTCATTCAAATCTAAATTCTTCACTCCACTCTTCCGTCCTAGTTCACGGAAGAAATCAAGCAAATCATAAGAAAAGTACCGATAATCACGCCCCCATCCATAAGCTCCATACTGCTGTACATTCTGCATGGACACAGAAGAAAGCGCATCCTGCCACTCTGAGAGTTTTGCTTTTACCGCACTGGCCAGATTTTCCATTTGGCTACAATCCATCACTGCACATGTCCCCCACAAGTTATTCGTCTTATTAAAAGACATGAACTCATGACAAACAGCAGAATAGTCTATATTTTCAGTATACAAATAAGGAAGAATTCGATCATAAGGGAATCCATACACCGGGGTCTCCATTACGGAAGCAATACAATGTGAAGTTGCTTCTTTCAACTCATAACCCACTTCTGCCGTACCCATCATGCAGGCATCAAACAATACGAAATCCAATTTTTCCGAGAAACTTTTCTTCAGCACATTGGCCAAATCAGGAATATCTATATTGTAACCATCATCATCGCCAAAGGCTTTTGACTGCACAGAATTACCCTTCATCCAACCTGAAGCATGCGAACCTAGAATAAGACCATAACTGTCAGAAGGAGCAATCTTCTGCATGTCCTTAAGAACTTCTTCCATGACAACCGGATCAGTAGCTATCTGGCTGTTCATCGTATATTCTTTCTTCTGTGCTACCTGGCATACAGACTCAAACGTCAGATCCGTCCCTGTCACGGCTGGAAGGTTATTGATATTGCCACGCCCATCCGTATCAAAACATAGCAACGTGGGTACATCCAAATAACTGCTATATTCCTGCGGACGATAAAATACCAGTAACGTACAGGAATCTTTTATTTCAGCCAATGCCATGTACATATCCACCACATTGTCTTGTAGATTCCCCTCCAAAGATTTAGGACTATTTGAAATCAAATAAGCCAATACCGTACGCCCGGAGCGCTTTGCCGGCTGTTGTTCCGGAATTTCATTGGAACAGGCGGCCAGTACGATCACCAACAGGGTGTAAAGCCATTTCTTCATCTGCATTATTCAAAATCAGGCTTTTCAAACTTAAATTCCGCATTCACATCCTGAAGGAACAATGAACCACCCTTGGTATATTTTTCCTTCAGCTTCTTCAGTTCCTTCTGCACGTTTTTCTTTTTACGGCTGAAAAACATGAAGCAAGTACGGTTCTTACCATTCTGTTTCTGCTCCAGATAGTCCTTCAACTGGATGCTGTACAATGCACGGCCCACTAACATTCCTTTATCATCTACAGCAGCACTGTCCAGATACTGCACGTCTGTGAAATACACTAATGAGTCAGTAAATGAAGCAGACACACCAGCCAGATACACTCCATATTTATTCTTATCTTTCGGCTGCTTACTGAATGCGGAAGCAGCAAATACCATCATTAACAGAAAACAAAAAAACTTTGTATAACGCATAATTCATCAATTTATTGGGGGCAAAAGTACACAATTATGCGTAAAAACCGAAAGAAGACATATAAATTAACAAAGAAAAAGCCTTTCTACATACAAAAAGAGATGTATCAAGGTCTGAGCTAACCTTCATACATCTCTTCTGTTTTTTTGGAAATCAATCTCTACCTTATCCCAAATAAGATTTGAGCAGCTTACTACGAGAATTTTGTCTTAATCTTCTAATTGCCTTTTCCTTAATCTGACGAACACGCTCACGTGTGAGCCCAAACTTGTCGCCGATTTCTTCCAACGTCATTTCCTGCGTGTTAATACCGAAAAACATCTGGATAATATCCTTTTCTCTTTCGGTTAGCGTAGAAAGTGCTCTGTCAATTTCCCTCGAAAGTGATTCATTTACCAAGGAGCGATCGGCCATAGGAGAATCATCGTTCACCAGCACGTCCAGCAGACTGTTGTCCTCTCCTTCCACAAAAGGAGCATCCACTGAAATGTGACGACCGGAAACCTTCAGCGTATCCGAAATCTTGTCTACCGGGATTTCCAGCTCATCGGCCAGCTCTTCCGGTGAAGGACGACGCTCGTTTTCCTGCTCAAACTTAGAAAACGCCTTGCTGATTTTATTCAGTGAGCCTACCTGGTTCAACGGCAAACGTACAATACGCGACTGTTCAGCCAGTGCCTGAAGAATAGACTGACGAATCCACCAAACGGCGTAACTGATAAACTTGAATCCACGAGTTTCATCAAATTTCTCAGCAGCTTTAATCAAGCCCAGGTTACCTTCGTTAATCAAGTCAGGCAAGCTCAATCCCTGGTTCTGATACTGTTTGGCCACAGACACCACAAATCGCAAATTAGCACGCGTAAGCTTCTCCAAAGCAATACGGTCACCCTTACGGATACGTTGAGCGAGTTCTACCTCCTCTTCTACAGTAATCAAATCTTCACGACCGATTTCCTGCAAATACTTATCCAAAGAAGCACTCTCTCGGTTAGTGATACTTTTAGTAATCTTTAACTGTCTCATTCTATATAAAATGATTTGGGTACAAAAGTACAAAATTAATTTTATTTAGGTGGCAGATTTGCAAAGAAAGAATCTATAATTTTCTTAAACAGACGGACCTGCTCTCTTTTTGTCAACCGCCATTCTTAAAATGACAACAGACAAAACAAGTCAATTGTTCATCTCCCACCCATATTATCGGAAAAAGAAAAAAACATCAAAAAGGCGTTTCCGAAAAATCGGAACGCCTTTTCTTTCCAAATCTTTTTACCTTACAGTAATATCTTTTATTCAGCTTGCGACAAGTCTACCGCATAGTTGGCACGTCTTCCTGAAGGATATACTCCCGTCATGAACAGTACCTGATCGGGTGACTGAGAAGCTGCTTTCATTACATTTTCCAAATCTTGCACGGTACGCAACTGCTTGCCGTTGGCTTTCAGAATAATGAAACCTTTGCGGATGCCGCTGTCTTTCATTCTTCCGTTATCAATACCGGTCACTTCAACTCCATAACCCAAGTTCAACTGTTTTTTCAGTTCATTAGGTACGGCACGGAAGGCTGCTCCCAGAAGTTCCATATCTGCCTGTTTTACCACTTTAGTAGTTCCCTGAGAGTTTTTCAACGTGATGGTAAAGGTCTTTTCTTTCTTGTCACGCAATACGGTGATCTTCACTTTATCCCCCGGACGATACTTAGCCAATGTTCCCTGAAGGTCAGCCATGGTCTTCACGGTCTTGTCATTCAACTTCAGGATGACATCGTTCTTCTGCAAGAATCCATCGGCAGAACCACCTTCGGTTACTTCGACTACCTGTACACCTTCAGTAGCTCCCAGTTCTTTCTGCTCTTTTCTGATTTCATCCGGATACCTTTCATCACCCATGTCACGACCGCCGATACCCAGCAAAGCACGCTGTACGGTACCATATTGTTTCAAGTCGGTTACTACCTTCGTCATGATACTTACCGGAATAGCGAAACCGTATCCTGAATAAGCACCAGTCGGAGAATACAGCATGGCATTGATACCTACCAGTTCACCTTTTGCATTAACCAATGCACCACCACTGTTACCCTGATTGATAGCCGCATCGGTCTGGATGAAAGATTCTACCTGATTAGCTCCCAGTCCACGAGACTTCGCACTTACCACACCGGCAGTCACTGTAGAACCCAAATTGAACGGGTTACCTACTGCCAATACCCACTCACCTACTTTCAGGTTGTCAGAGTTACCTACCACGATAGCCGGGAAGTCATCTCCTTCAATCTTTACAAGTGCCAGGTCAGTAGTCGGGTCAGTACCGATAACACGACCTTTCATTTCGCGTCCGTCGTGCAACTTCACGTTGATTTCATCCGCTCCGTCAATCACGTGGTTGTTCGTTACGATGTAACCATCCTTTGAGATGATGACACCCGAACCGAAACCTCTCTGTTCCGGAGTCTGTACTTGCTGCTGACGTCCTCTACCGTCACCGAAGAAGAAGTCAAAAATATCCGGTTGTCCCTGAATAGTCTGTATCTTGCTGCGCTGGATAGACATGATATGTACGACGGAATTCAACGTACTCTCTGCCGCTTTAGTCAAGTCTACCGGCTGCATGCTGGAAGCATCGAACGCTGCGGTACGTAAAGGAGATGCCGTTTCAAAACTTTCATAAAAAGAAGTATTATCCTGATTTTTCTCCATCATGGCATACGCTGTAACCCCTGCCACTCCGGCACTCAAAGCAACGACTGCCACAGAACCAATCGCAAACTTAGTTGTTGTTTTCATATCTTCTATTGTTTTAAATGTTAATTTCGACGTTGTTTTAACTTTTCATTTGCTAAAGTAGAACAAAATCCATACGATTGTACTCTTACCCTATTCTTTTTTCCGTCTTTTAACAATGAAAACAAGGGCATTAACCGCAGTTAACTGGCATATCTGACAAATTTACATTCATTACCAGTGAAATAGTGACAACGCTGACAATTCGTCCGGCCCGTTCTGACAGCTCCCCGAAACACCCGAATCAAAAGAATCCTGACAATTATAGCACAAATTCCGTTTATTTGCGTACCTTTGCATGAAGAAAGCAGTCGGTCGGTCTGTCGCTGGTACATTATTATATAGTAAAAGAGGAAAGTCCGGGCAACGCAGAGCATCCTACTTCCTAACAGAAAGCTGTCCGTAAGGGTAGAGTAATGCAGAAGAAAATAACCGCCTCCACCCGGAGGTAAGGGTGAGAAGGTAGGGTAAGAGCCTACCAGCCGTATAGCGATATGCGGGCTGTGCATCTTAGGAGTTGTAAGGTCATGTAAACCGGCATTAACGAGGGTTGCTCGCCCCACGTCGGAGGGTGGACCGCTAGAGCCTGCCGGTGACGGCAGGAGTAGATAAATGACAGACTCCCCTGCTTGCAGGGTGACAGAACCCGGCTTATAGACCGGCTGCTTTCTTTTTCATTAAAACCAATCCACCATGAACGCACGACTCAAATCACTGATTCACTTTCTGGACGACGGTATCTGGCGCATCCGGGAAGAGGAAGTTTCTCACCTCCAATGGAAAGGATACACCTGTCTCAAGATTATTTACTTATCCATCAACCAGTTTATCAATGACCGTATTGTGGTGCGTGCATCAGCACTGACCTACAGCACCCTGCTTTCCATCATCCCCATCTTAGCTCTTCTTTTTGCTATTGCCAGAGGATTCGGTTTTGATACCCTGATTGAATCACAGTTCCGCAGTGGGGTAACAGGCGCACAGGCTGAACTTGTCATCAGCTGGATTAATTCCTATCTGGAACATGCACAAAGCGGCATCTTTATCGGTGTAGGCCTCATCATGCTGTTGGGTACTGTCCTGCTGCTGATTGACAACATCGAACGCAGCTTTAATGCCATCTGGCAAGTAAAAAAACCCCGAAGTCTGTTCCGACAGATTACTGACTATTCTTCTTTGATTCTACTACTGCCGGTACTACTCGTAATCTCCAGCGGTCTGTCCATCTTCATGAGCACCTACGTCAAGGAACTGCAAAACTTCATGGTACTGGCCCCGGTTCTGAAATTTTTCGTCCGCCTCATCCCATACGCCCTTATCTGGGGAATGTTTATCGGACTTTACACCTTCATGCCCAACACCAAGGTAAAACTGGCGCATGCCTGGCTACCGGGTATTCTGGCAGGAAGTGCTTTTCAGGCCTTCCAGTATTTCTACATCAACAGCCAGATATGGGTTTCTAACTACAATGCCATTTACGGAAGCTTTGCCGCTATTCCTCTGTTCCTTTTGTGGACACAAATATCCTGGAGTATCTGTCTGTTCGGAGCCGAAATGAGCTACATCAGCCAGAACATATCCACCTTTAACTTCGGAAAGGAAACAGCTAATATCAGCCGGCGGTTTCACGACTTTTTCTGTACCATCATTCTGAGCTCTATCTGCAAACGGTTCGCCACCGGCGGCCGACCTTATACGGCAGAAGCACTGAGCAAAGAACACAAGATTCCAATCCGTCTGACAAAAAGTATTCTGTATGAGTTGCAGGATATGCGACTGATTTATGAGGCTGGTGCCGGCGGAGAGGAAAA